>OHLF01000119.1_pt1 | contig 39413 bp, 36 predicted proteins | sample 1569001 | NCBI WGS metagenome assembly OHLF01 (sample SAMEA3879541, study PRJEB24766) | human gut metagenome | biome: human-associated habitat; feature: feces | place: USA | collected 1985/1987
TCTACTTGGCATCGGCGGCGTCATCCTGTATGTCAAGCTCCACGATAAGTTCGGAAATAAGGAATACGACGCGAGGAACTTCACCCGCTCGAAATCCGGCGCGTATGGCACGGCGGGCTGGATGGAGCCGAAGGATGTGAAAAAGGTATTCGAGGTCGCGCCGCCGGACAAGGCCAAAGGAACGATACTCGGAGAACTGAACGGCCAGGCGGTCTGTCTCCCCGTGGATACGAAGCTCAACAGGCATATATTGGTGTTCGGTGCGTCGGGCACCATGAAAAGCCGTGCTGTGATTCGCCCATACCTCATACAAAGCGTCAAGCGTCAGGAATCTGTGATCATGACAGACAGTAAATCGGAACTGTATAACGATATGGCGGGCTATTTCATTGATAACGGGTATGAGGTCAAAGTGTTCAACCTCGTTGACCCGCATCATAGCGACTCATGGAACTGCATGGCCGATCTGCAGCAGGACACGCTTCTTGCGCAGGTATTGAGCGACGTCATCATCTCCAACACCAGCGGAGAAAGGGGCGACCATTTCTGGGACAATGGCGAGGCCAACTTGTTAAAGGCGCTAGTGCTCTATGTTGACCATACCACAGCATTTGGCGCAGAGCGGCGGAATCTGCCGGAGGTATATCGCTTCCTAACCCAAACCAATGAACGGCAGCTATCGGCGCTGTTTGATAAGCTGCCCGTGGAGCACCCGGCCAGAGCGCCCTACAATCTGTTTCGCCAGTCCAGCGACACGGTGCGCTCAGGTATCCTGCTCGGTCTGGGAACGCGTCTTCAAACCCTGCAAAGTGAGCAGGTCAAGCGCATCCTAAGCCGCAGTGACATCGACCTGACTGCCCCGGCAAAGCGCAAATGCGCTTACTTCGTGATACTCGACGATCAGAACAGCACCATGAACTTCCTTTCCTCGCTGTTCTTCTCGTTCCTGTTTATCCGGCTGACACGCTTCGCAGACGCATCGCCGGGCGGTCGCTGCCCCATACCGGTCAACTTCGTACTCGACGAATTTGCGAACATCGGCACCATCGGCGGAAACAACGGACGGGACTTCGCCCGCTCGGCAGCCACGCTTCGTTCCCGTGCGGTCGCGCTGGTACTGGCATTGCAAAGCCTTCCCCAGCTGCAGAACCGATACGGCAACAACCTTTGGGCCGAAATACTCGGCTGCTGTGATACGCAGCTTATGCTGGGCTGCTCGGACGATGTGACGGCAACCTATGTTTCCACCCGCAGCGGGGACATGACCATCGACGTAAACTCAACCATGACCACCCGACAGACCTTTGCAGTAGCGCAGGTCATTCCCCAGTACCGATACTCCGAGGGCTTAGGCAAGCGTCGCTTGCTCACCCCTGATGAAGTTATGCGCTTACCGCACGACGATATGCTCGTGGCGTTAAGGGGGCAGAAAATACTGCGGTTAAAGAAACTCGATTATACCCGGCTCGCCGCGGCAAAGCAGCTGCGCCCTTGCTCCATACTGGATTATCAGGCGAGCGTTTATTCAGAACCCATGAGCCAGCCGTATGCAGTGCAGCCGCAGTACACGCCACTTACGCCCAGCGTTGGCGACCTTTACGAAACAGCCACCCCACCCGAAAACTTTTGATAGGAGGAAATAAAAGCATGCCTAAGAAAACATCCGAAACCGAAACCGTTGAAACGATGAATATGGAGTTATCCACGCCCGGTACAGCCGAAGACACCGCTGTGTCCATGACTGAGAATGAAAACAGTGAAATCGCCTTGGGATCCGCTGAGGAGATTGTCGAAAAACCTGATGAAACGGTGTCCCCTACGACTGAAACAGCCGAAGCGGATATTGCACCAGACGATGGCGTCGAAGCCATTGATTCAATACCATCCCCCACAACTGAAACCGAAGAAGCCGCAAACCTTCCTCAGGCGCCTGAAGACAGGCCGGAAAACACAGCCGCAGAGCCGGTTGTACAGGAAACGCCCGAACCAAAGCCCAAGAGGTCCCGAAGAAGCGCTTCCAAGCCTGAGCCTGAATCGGTTATACAGGTAACGCCTTTACCGCAATCCGATGAACCGGCCGCTGACGCACCTGTCCTAGAGACTTCGCCCACACGCAGACCGCGCAGGCGCACCGTCATATCCCTTGACGGCCAGCGCAGCGAGCTGACCCCCGAAGCTAGGCGCAGGCAGGACATCATCGACCTTTCAGAGTCTATGAAAAGCCGGCGCGTCATTACAGGCACCATCGCAGGCATCGAGCACATGGATGAGAGCCCTGACCTCGCGTATGCGGTGGTCTATCATGGCGCGTTCAAGGTCATCATCCCCGCAAGCGAGATGTTTGAGTTCGATGAGGATGCTGCGGATAACTATCGCGGCGCAACGCTCTCCCGCAGGCTGGGCGCTGAGATCGACTATGTGGTAAAAGGCATCGAAACGGACGCTGGTGTTGCGGCCGGCAGCCGCCTGGAGGCCATGCGCCAGCGCAGACGCGAGTATTACCTTGACACCGACCGCAACGGCCACCATCAGCTGGAGGCGGGAGACATCGCCGAAGCAAGGGTGGTTTCGGTCATACGCCCCGGCGCCTTTGTGGAACTGTTCGGCATAGAACAGTTTATTCCGCTGGAGGAGCTCAGCTACCTGCGCTGGGTGGACGCTACGCCGCACTTCCGCGTAGGCGACCGGGTATTAGTGAAAATACTGGAGCTTGACCGAAGTGACCGAAACAATATCAGCCTCAAGCTCTCGGTGAAACAGGCGGGCGAGGACGCTTTTAAGCAGGCCATCAGCCGCTTCAAGGTCGGCAACATCTATGTCGGAAACGTTACGATGATCACAGCGGTGGGTGTATTCGTTTCTTTTGAAAATGTGAGCTGTCTCTGCCAGTTCCCCAAGCGCAAGCGCCCCGCCATCGGTTCGCCGGTCACGGTCAGGATACTGGGCGCGGATTTGGAGCGGCTTAGGCTCTGGGGCGCTATTGTGTATTCTTGATCGGGAGAAAAGTATGGAATATGACGTACAGGCGTTATCCATAGAGGAGACGCGCCGCCGGAAAAGCCTTTCCGACGAGGCCCGCAATATGGTGAAGCAGTCGCTGACCATAGAGGAAGAGGATGATACGGGTCTTATGATGATGTTTGAGGATTTCTATTTGCAGATATCCTTTTCCGAGCTGCATCCGTTGATGGTCATCTATCTGGTGCGCTATCTGGAGCGGAAGATCTCGATCCACGATAAGGATAAGGTCAACAAGCTCAACCTTGCAAGCGTACTTGGCGGGCACACGGTCGATACCGACATAGGCTGCTATGCATACCGGACGACGCATTGGCTGGATGCGCCCCTGACCCGCGAACGCTTCTTCGAGATACTTTACCGATCGTTGAGCGAAGCGCAGCGCGGCTATTCGACCATCCAGACATGCGGCTCGTCGTAAATATAGGGTGTGAGCGGTATTATCCAGTATCACGAAAAGGAGGCCATACTTACGAAATGGATAATACCGCTTATACTTACTCTTATGCCGCTGTATAATAGGGCGCACCGCGTCATTACCACCTTGACAGACAGTACCCCTAATGTTACAATGAACAAGGAAACAAGGATATTTGTTGTATGATTTCTTTGGTAATTGCATAGAATAGGAGTAAGAGATATGGAGTCTTCGTTGAGCAAGGGTGGTGTGGCTATGAACCGGAAAACAATTAAAATATCAGAAAAGCGGCAGATTACGATTCCGCAGAAATACTATGAAAAACTTGGATTCACCAATGAAGCCGAGTGTCTGATGAGAGGGAACGAAATCGTTCTACGGCCTGTTAAAACCGTAAGCGGTGGAGAATTTGCCGAGCAAATTCTTGCTGATTTGATTGCAAAGGGCTTATCCAACGATGAACTGCTCGCCGCATTTAAGGCTGAGCAAAAAAAAGTTCGGCCGGCTGTGGAGGCCATGCTGGCCGATGCGGAAAATGCCGCAAAGGGTAGCAGTGAGTATTCCACTTATGATGATGTATTTGGCGAGAGGGAGTGAGTATGGCAGAAGTCAGGTTCCTTCCTCCTGCAGCCAAGTATCTAAAGAAGCTCAAGGATAAGCGGCTGAAAGAATTGTATAAAGTTGCCATTGACGCTATTTGCAAGGACTACACGATTGGAGAACCTAAGACCGGTGATCTCGCCGGCTTATACGGGTATGATATCTACTATAACAAGACCAATTATGAACTTGCTTATACGGTGGAATACGAAGGTGAGAAGATTATCGTCGTGGTTATGGCCGGGACGCGCGAAAACTTTTACGATGAGCTGAAAAGGTATATGAAGTAAGCAAAAGCTACTTTAATCAACGATAGAGCGCTTCGGTGCTCTTTTTTCATACAACAAAACAACATATTGGGAGGGAATCATAATGAAAAGGTCTAAGTGGGCGCTGCTTCTGGCAGCGCTTTTGTGCATTGTACAGGCGGTTATGCCAATGACCGTTTTTGCATTCACTGCTCAAACGCCGACCCGTGTGCCAGAGATCGGCGAGGCGGTAACGGTTTACACCAAAGCGGACATGGTGCTGGATTTCAGCAGCTATACCTTCTCCGTTATGGATAGCAGCGGCACAGAGCAGTCAGGCGGTATTCATGGGCTCACCAATGTCATGAAGATTTGGGTTGCTACGACTGATCAGCAGCAGTTTACTGCGTATTGCCTCGACATGAGCCGCCATTATCCCGCAACCATTTCAAACACGGGCGAACAGTCGCTATATGTGAAGGACAGCGATATGCTACTTGGTCTGTTTGTTCAAACTTTGAAAGCGGGCGACACGGCAGCCAACGGCTCCGATCCAAACACTTCCGCCTGCTTTGGCGATCTCATGGCCGTTCACGGGGATATCACTTCCTTCAGGTTCCTGTCCACAACGGTAGTTGACCAGACTATGCTGGACACTTTTAACAATGATGAGCGTGTTCAGTTTGAGATCAACGGTGCAACATTCGCAGACGGATATGAACTGACCCGTGACGATGGGCATTGGATCTACGGCTTCTGGCGCAAAAGCGTGGTGCAGACGGACAATTTCGTCACCACCGCTTGGCCAAGCGGCACCGTATACGATAAAATGCTTTGGGTTATCGAGCACAGCTATCCCGCTATCTCTATGAGCACCATGATGCACGATGCAGGCGCAGACTACGACCGGCTGTATACTGAGATTGCTGCCTCCCAGGGCGGGCTGTCCTCCGCTGAGCTTGACGAGCTGGTGGAAACCATCGTGTACGCTACGATTCAGGAGGCAGTATGGCATCATCAGCCTGCGAAGGTCAATGACGACCCGGAGCGGTTCATCGGCGCAAAGCTGATCCAGGGACATCAGGACACAAAGCTGCTGTATGAGTATCTCACACAAGAGCGGGACGAATATACCAACTACCGCAGCAAGGTTTTCGGCGACAGCATTTCGATCGAGCACCCCGCAGACTTGACGCCTGCTCAGAACGGTGCGGGCTACATCTACGGCCCATTTAGCATAGCAAGCGACATGCTTTCTGCCGGTACGGTTGCGGTAAGCGTGGAAGCGAAAGGCGTGAATGCCAGCGTTACAGACAGCAGCGGTACAACACTCAACGCAGTCCGCTCCGGGCAGGAGTTCTATGTAAGAACCGATGCGCGCCCGGATAAGGTGGTGACCCTAAAGGTAAAGACAACGGATGCGTTGACGCTTACCGGCGCTGACCGTGGCCGTATGTACGTTCATGCGGATGCCCAGCAGGCGGCGGAGCTGCAACCCGTCGGTACCGGCGGCACGCCCAACCGGGTCTCGGCCGATGATACGCTGGTGCTGCCCGCCGTTGCACCGCCGCCTATCCCCAGACCGACAGGCGAACGAGTGAGCTTCGAAAAGATAGATGCAGATACGCAGGCGCTTCTGGACGGTGCAGTGATCCGCATTGTTGACGGGAACGGCGCAACGGTTTTCCAAGGCATGACCGATAACGGCGTTGTCACAACGGACGTGGAGCTTGCGTATGATACGAACTATTTCTATTTTGAGGTCACACAGCCCGATGGCTATCAGCTGGACGATACACGCCATACCTTGCGGCTTTCTTCAGTGGAAGCAAACCCCGAATACTGGGTGATAGAAAACGATAAGCTTCCCGCGTCGCCTCCACCGGTCGTTGGTGAAGCACGCATCCGAAAACTGGGCGCGGACACCGGAGCGGGGCTTTCTGGCTGCAAGATCGAGGTTAAAACAGCGTCCGGGACTGTCTTTGGCCAGTATACCACCGATAACGACGGGTATGCGGTTATTGCGGGCCTTGCGCCAGGTTCCTATACCTATAAGGAGCTCCAAGCGCCACCATGCTATCTGTTGGATCAAAATGAATACACCTTTATGGTTTCCGACACTGGCGAGGTGACCGGCACGCTCAGCTTCAGCAATGCCCGCATCACGACCTCCGTGCCCATCAAAAAGGTGGACGATAAGGGCAATCCCCTTGCGGGCGCGACTATCGTTGTGCTGGACGCGAAGCAGAAGCAGGTGTTTTCGGGCAAGACCGGCACGGACGGCGTCGTAACGGTGAGCGGCCTGAAAGCCGGCGAGAGCTATACCTATTACGAGTCGGCAGCGCCCGAAGGCTACCTTGTAAACAGCACCAAGTATACGTTCACCGTTAGCGATAAGGGCGTGGTCAGCAGGCTGATGGATATTGTGAATCAGGCCAAGGGTTTGCCGACGCCTACACCATCGCCCACGCCATCGCTCAAACCCAGCGCAACGCCGAACGCCACGCCCACCAGTACGCCTAAGCCGGTCATACAGCCCATTCCCCAGACGGGCGTGGAGAGCGGCGCGCTTTGGCACGGGGTTGGAGCGTTGCTGCTGAGCGCCACAGGATTCATCGGCATTCGGTATTACAAGATCAGAAAGCAAAGGAGCTGAGTGATCGGCTCCTTTATCCATTCAGGAGGGAATATGAACAAGAGAAAACGATTCATTGCGCTGCTGCTGTGCGTGCTGCTTACGATCTGCGCGCTGCCGCTGACAGCTCTTGCAGCCTACGCTCCGGTCGGCACGGAGGATGAGCCGTCCTCCGTGCGGCTGTATGAGTATTATTCCTCGGCGGGGGCATGGGAGGCGCTGAAAACGCCTCATCACTGGAATACACAGACAGGTGAAATTGCATATTGCCTGGAACATAAGAACGGCACACCGCGAGGCGATACCTATTCGAGCTTCGATCCCACCGAGGCCTACCCATATGCCGTATATCAGGGTATCTACTCCATATTGACCTTCGGTTATCCTGCGGGCGGTACGGGCGGTCTTTCCGCAGAGCAGGCACGGTACGCTACAGCCAACGCCATCAGATTCTGGCTCTCGGAATCGCAGGAAGTGTATGGCATGGACTTCCAGCAATACAACTTCACCAACCTTACCCGCTCCAACCAGTACACAAGGCCGAAAAGCGGCAACAGCACGGCGGCCGCCATGTGGGCGTATTCGATGGATCTGCTCAACAAGGCTCGCAACGGGACGACGCTGCAGCATTCTATACAGGTCAACCCTTCGACGATCAATATGACCCAACAGGGCAGCTATTTCGTCGGGCAGACCCGGGTGAGTCTTAAGAACTGCAACGGCGGATATACCTATGACGCGCCCTACGGCGTGCAGATATCCGGCTTCACCGGCAACGACGGGGATGTGCTTACCATATCCGTTCCCACCAGTATGGCGGGTCAACAGCTCAGTATCACCTTTACCGGCTACGACAGCCGCAGCACCGCCAACTATGCTTGGTATGCTCCCAGCAACAACGACCAGAAGGTCGTCATGGTTGGCAACGGACTGGAGCTGCCCACGGTCATCACGCGCCTGACGCTCATCACGCCCGACTCCGGCGGGATCGAGATCTACAAGACCGGCGACAACGGCGCGGCGCTTGCCGGAGCGGTATTCGGCGTAAAGGACGCAAGCAGCCGGCAGATCGGCACAATCACTACCAACTCCCGGGGCTACGGCAGCATGGACGGCCTCGACCCCGGAACGTATTATGTACAGGAAATCAGTGCACCTAGCGGCTATAACCTCGATCCCACCGTGCACACGGTGAACGTGAGCCTTGCCAACACCGCGACGCTTTCGCTTACCAACAGCAGCATCAAGGGGTATATCGCCATCAAAAAGACGAACGCAGACCCAACGAAGGGCAGCTATCCGCTCACCGGCGCTGTGTTCACCATCTATAGCGGCAGCACCCCCGTGGATACCGTGACCATAGCCGCTGACGGCACGGGCAAAAGCAAAGCGCTGCCGCTTGGGACCTATACCGTGCGCGAAACTACAGCCCCGCAGGGCTTCGTAGCAGCCGCCGACCAGAGCGTGATCATCAGCACAGCAAACGCGGTGAACGGCGTCGTAAACGTCAGCATTACCGTTCCCAATATGCCTCAAATGGGTAAGGTGCGGGTGCAGAAGACCAACGCCGACGACTCGCTTGGTTCTCATTCCCTTGCTGGCGCGGTGTTCGAGGTGCGTGACAGCGCGGGGACGCTGGTGGATACCATCACCACCGATAACACAGGCAAGGCCGAGAGCAAGGAGCTGGTGCTGGGGACGTACTCGGTCAATGAGATCACTGCCCCTAACGGCTTCGTACTGAACTCGACCCCGAAGAACGTCACCATCTCATACGGCAGCCAGACCGCCGCCGTGATATATGGCGATGTGAACATCCCGAATAAGCCGCAGGCAGGCCAGATCACCGTGCAAAAGACCAACGCGGATTCGGACATGGGCGATTATGCGCTCTCCGGCGCGGTGTTTGAGATCTACAGCGGCGATACTGTTGTGGATACGCTCACCACCGACGCCGACGGCAAGGCGGTCAGCAAGCTGCTGCCCCTTGGCGCATACATCATAAAGGAAAAGGCCGCGCCCGAGGGGTTCGTGCTGAACACCGCTGCCTACGATGTGGAGCTGGACTATGCGGGTCAGACCATCGAGGTGGTATATGAATCCGTCACCGTACCGAACAAACCCCAGACCGGAACGATCACGATAACCAAGCGGGACGCCGAGACCGGGGCTGAACCGCAGGGCGAAGCCACGCTCGACGGCGCTGTGTTCGAGATACTCGATACCGAAGGCAATGTGCTGCACACCTTGACGGCGGATACGGATATGGTGACGAGCCCTGAGCTGCCCCTTGGCAGTTATGTGGTGCGGGAAAAAACGCCGCCGCTTGGCTATACCCTCAATGAAAACGAGTATCCGGTGGTCATAGAGTACGCCGGGCAGACAGTCGAGATCGTTGAGAAAGCAGTCACGGTAGAGAACACCGTCATACGCGGCAGGATCAGCATCATCAAGTACGCCGAGTTCGGATATGGCAGCAACAAGGAGACACGCCCGCTCGCAGGTACCGAGTTCACCATCACTCGAAAGGCAGACGGAGAGCTGATTGAAACGCTGACCACCGATGCGTCGGGCTATGCCATGTCCGATACGCTCCTGTACGGCACATACACCGTCACAGAGATCAAGGGCATCGACAGTCATAAACTGGTGGAGCCCTTCGATGTGACCATTGACGTTGACGAAAAGGTATTTGCTTATGCTTTGGAGGATGAGGCCTTCCAAAGTGAGGTCAAAATCGCTAAGTTGGACGCGGAAACCGGCAAAATCATCCCCGCTGCCGGCGTGCAGTTTAGGCTTAAGGATGCGGACGGCAACTGGGTCGTACAGCGTCAGCTCTATCCTTCCCCTGTGGATATAACCGTGTTTGAAACGGCCGCTGACGGGACACTGGTGCTGCCCGAGCCGCTGCTGTATGGCGATTACACCTTGCATGAGGTGAAGGCGGGAGTCGGATATCTGCTCAACGCATCCCCCATCCCCTTTAGCGTTGGCAAAGACGGCGAGACCGTCGTGGTGGAGTGCGCCAATACGCCTGTCATGGGGAAAATAACGGTTAAGAAGATCGGCTCTGCATTCACCGGCGTGACCGAAACCGAAAGCGAGTACGGAACGATCAAAACTGCGACCTATACCGATATCCCGCTCGAAGGCGCGGTGTTTGAGATCCGCGCCAAGACCGATATCAAAACTCCGGACGGCACGCTGAATCTCAGCGCCGGAGAGGTCGCCGACACCATCACCACGGGCAGCGATGGAAGCGCCGTCAGCAAGGCGCTGTATCTTGGCGAATACGAAGTCGTGGAAACGACAGCGCCCGAAGGGTATTTGCTGGATACAGAACCGCACGCGGTCACGCTTCGGTATAAAGACCAGTACACCGCGATCGTCAGCGCGCAGGTCGGTATCCGTGACGACGCGCCCAATGTGGAACTGACCCTGATAAAGCGCGCCGAGCTGTTCCACGCCGAAGAGGCGAAGATAATCACAGGCCCCGGCGAGGGCTTCACGTTTGGGTTGTACACGGATGAGCAGATACTGGGCGAGAACAGTGCACTCCTACCTAAGGATACGCTGGTTTATGTGGGTTCTACGGATGCCGAGGGAAATCTTCAGGTCCATGAGAATGTTCCGTTTGGAAAGTACCGCTTTGTAGAACTGGCCGTGCCGGAGGGCTACATCATTTCCAAAGATGCATATCCGATTGCACTCGTATACGGCAGCCCGAGTACCGAAACCGTGCGTGTTGCCGCCAACGATGGGCAGCCCATTCTCAACGAGCTTGCGACAGGAAAGATCAGGCTCCTCAAGCTTGATGAACGTTATAAAGCTCCAAACCTCCTCCAACGCATCTTCGGCGGCGGTGATACCGAGGCCGACTACAGGCTGAAGGGAGCGGTCTTCGAGGTATCCAATAAAGAGTTGGGCGTATCCATAGAGCTGACCACGGACGCAAACGGCGAAGCGCTCTCTCCGGAGCTGCCCGTGGGCACATACGTCATCCGCGAGACCAAAGCGCCCGCGGGCTTCGAGCTGAGCGGGCAGGAGTACGAGGCAGTCATTACGGCAGACTCCGATGAGGTTCTGGAGTATGTGTGCAAGAACTCGCCCAAGCAGGTACACATCACTAAGGTTAGCTCCGTAGACGGCAGGCTGCTTGCGGGCGCTGCGCTTGAGGTCAAAAACGCGGCCGGTGAGATCATCGCCTCGGATGAAACGGACGATAAGGGCGAGCTCGCTTTCCCCATGCCGCGTCCCGGCGTATATACGGTGCGAGAGCTGAAAGCGCCGACGGGCTATGTGCTGACAGATCAGACCTTTACCTTTACCGTCACAGCGGACGGTGAGATCACCGGCACGACCCAGCTCGTCAACACGCCGACAAGGGTAGTCATAACAAAAGTAGATAAGGACAGCGGCAAAAAGCTGGCGGGCGCGGAGATCGCCATTTTCGACAGCAAGAGCAACGAGGTCTACTCGGGCGTTACCAATGAGAACGGCGAGCTGGCTGTGATCTACCTCGCTCCGGGCGAGTATACCTACAGGGAGGTCAAAGCGCCTTCGGGCTATGGTCTTAACACCGCGGTCATGAAGTTCACCGTGCAGGCGGACGGCACTGTTACCGGCGGCATGACGCTCTCAAATGAGAAGATCGAGGCCGTCATCACCAAGACCGACATCACCGGGAAACAGCCCATACCGGGCGCTACGGTGGAGATATTCGACGCCGACGGAAAGTCGGTGTATAAGGCGGTCACGGATAAGGATGGCAAAATCAGCACCATGACGCTTGCGCCGGGCAAGTACACCTTCAAGGAAACGCTTGCGCCGGAGGGCTTTGCACTTAACCCCAACACCATGAACTTTGAGATCAAGCCCGATGGGACGATCCATGGCGATACCATCTTCACCGACGAGGTCGTGCAGCTGTCCGTAAAAAAGGTCGACTCCGCGACCAAGAAGTCGCTACGCGGCGCGGAGTTTGGGTTATACGACAGCAAGGACAAGCTCTTGATGACAGGTAAAACCGACAAGGACGGCCTGTTGGTGTTCAGCAAACTCAGCCCGGGTAAGTATTCCATCAAGGAGCTGAAGGCGCCTGAGGGCTATGTGATGTCCGGCAAGGTCATCTCGGTGGAGGTGACGTCCACCTATGTCAATCAGGAAGCGTTCGTGGTCGAGAATACATCCACCGTTCCCAAGACCGGCGTGTTCTCGTTCCAGTGCTGGGGGTATGCGCTGGTTATCACCGGACTGCTGTGCGCGGCTGCGGCGGATATCCTCTCGCTGCGCAGACCGAAACGCAAAAAACAGCAGCGATAAATGCGCCGAGTCATTGCACAAAGGCCGTTTGCTTAATTAGCAGACGGCCTTTTATGTCCTTGAGTCTGGCATCGCTGGGCTTTCTTGAAAGGATTTGTGATTACAGGTTTACTTTCACGCTATTTTGGGTTACAATAATAGCGTGAAAGTGTGGTGATGGCATGGGTAAGTTTGAGCGATTGGATCAGTTGCTGTCTGAAAATAAAGGATATCTGCGTACATCGGATGCCGTTGCAGCCGGTGTATCAAAGAGTACGCTTGCTGCATATGTGAGAGAAAACGGTTTGGAGCGCACGGCGCATGGGCTTTACATGTCAAAAGAAGCGTGGCCTGATGCTCTCTATGTGCTTCAGGTACGGTATCCAAAGGCAGTCTTTTCACACGAAACGGCTCTCTACCTATTGGGAGCCGCGGAACATGAACCCTTGCGCTTTTCTGTTACGCTTGAAGCCGGCACAAATGTTGCGGGCCTCACCAAGCAGGGCGTAAGAGTACACACAATCAAGAAAGACCTGTTTGAGATGGGTCTTTCGGAGGCCGCCTCGCCCGTGGGGCATACGCTGCGGAGCTATGATATGGAACGCACGATTTGCGATCTTGTGCGAAGCCGTCGATGTATTGAAGCGCAAACGCTGCAAGGAGCGGTCAAAGGATATGCGCGAAGTAAAACGAAAAACACTCCGCGACTCATGCGATATGCAAAAGCGCTTTCAATCGAGAGTGTTATCAGGCAGTATATGGAGGTGTTACTCTAATGATCCGAACGGCAAGACAGTTGAAAGCCCTTAGTTCGCAATATATCCAAAAGCGACAGCAACAAGGCTATGATCATCATACGCAACTATGTCATGGAATGGTTTCTGGAACGGCTTGCCGTTTCCCCATAGACGAGATTGAGAACAGCTCTGCACTGCAATCTCTATGGGAGAACTACAGAACTAGCTTCGACTATGCCGCCGATATTCAGTGGGAAACAATCATCCGTGCATTCCGTCAAATGTACGATATGGCAGTTCCTCCCAGATGATCGGGACACGATTGGTTTTTCGCATTAAGTAAACCCCATATACCTTTATGTTCACGACCCGTGCTTTTGCACAGGTCGTTTTCTATGCGCCCAAGCCCGGCTAAACCGGGCTTATTTATTTCAGTAATCAAGGAGGAATCTCACATGAAACTCATTCGCAAACGTATCCTGCCGCTGCTTCTCATGGCGCTGCTGCTCATCGCGGTGCTACCCATGCAGGCGCTGGCCGCAGAAGGCGACGCAGGCTGGACACAGTACGGCCGCACAGGTCATGCCTCGGCAAGCGGCGATACCGTCAGTTTTTCCGGGCATCCTACCGATCCGTTTACCACCCTTCTGTTCCGCCCGGCGCAGGACGGTGATTACCGCACCTTTACGTTCCACCTGACCGAAGGCAATACCGACTGGCATACTCTCGAGGGCAGCGGCTTCGTGTTCAACGCTGTCACGGACGGGAACACGCTCAATGGGTATGCCGTGCTGTTCGGACAGAGCAATGTAGGCTATTACAAGCTCGCCAACGTCAGCATGGCCGCGCTCGCCTCCACCCAGTTCACCGGGCTTTCAGGCGTGACGCTCATCCGGCAGGAGGCCAAGCCCGCATACTCGGCAGGCACAACCTGGTACCTGAAATTACAGGTCAGTCCCGGCTCACTGTCGTTCTATAAGTACGATGATGCCGGCTTCTCAAGCGGCCAGACGGCGATTTTCAGCAACGTGGCCATCGACGACTCCGTTGGCAGCGGCTACGGCCCATTCGGCAGTTTCATAAGCCATAACTGCTCGGTGATATCGACCTCCAGCTTCGAGTATTTCACGCTAAAGATCAGCCCGAACACCGCGCCCGCTATCACCGCGCCCGATGTGGTCATGAACCGCGGCGGAGCGTTCGACCCCGAGGCCAACGTCAGTGCAGCCGACGCCGAGGACGGAGACCTCAGCGGCAAGGTGCAGATCACATCCAACAACGTAAATGCCGATGTTCCCGGCGTATATCAGGTCGTGTACTCCGTCGCCGACATCCTTGGCCTTACCGGCACGCACACCCGCACTGTCACCGTGCGTGCGGATGTGGAGCTGGTGGCAGTCGACGCCGTTACCGGCGATCCGCTCTCGGGCGTGGGCTTCAGCCTCGACGATGAGAACCTGCCCGACACCTCCGCTGATGGCAAAACTGCCGCTGTGATTGACCCCGGAACGCACGCTTGGGAGGTGGTTAAAGCACACCCCGACTACATTTCCCCCAAGGGCGAATCGGTTCTGATGGACGGCAGCAAATTCAGTACATGGCCCGCTCAGATCCGCATTCCCTTCGTGAAGAAGACCTACGATATGGCGCTTGCCGTACAGCTTATCAAGGTCAACGACACTCCTGTGACGGAGGGCATCACAGCCAAGTATGGCGATACCGTCGCCTATCAGCTTCGTATCACCAATAAAGGCAATCAAGCGGCAGTTCCGACTGTTGCCCTGAACGTTCCCACTGGGCTAACCGCAACAGAGGCCACCGCAGCCAAGCTCCCCGAGGGCAAGCTTTCGCTGACCCAGCCCATTGAGCCCGGCGCGCATACGGATGTGGAGCTGACCTTCAAGGTGAGTTCCGTGGCCGCATCAGCGTCTTTGGTGCTGCAGGGCAAGGCCATCACCGTCGCAACGCCGGACGGCATGGCCAAGACCGACATCAATCTTATCGATAACGAAGATGAAGCGCCCACGCCCGTGAAAAACCCGCCGGTCATCCTGACCGTGGTGAACGCATTGGATAAGACCGATAAGCTGGCCGGCGCGGAGCTGAAGCTCACGGACAAGAACGGGAAAACTGTCTTCGCCGGCACGACCAATGAGAAAGGCACGGTTGAGGTCAACGGTTTGTATCCTGGGCAGTACACCATCACCCAAACCAAGGTGACGGCGGGCTATCAGCTGCCGGACAAGACATGGAGCTTTACCAAGGCTGACGACGGCACCGTGAACGGCACGACCGAGATACCAAACGAGCCCACGCTGGTTCTGGTGACCGATGTGGAGGTGCTGGACGATAAGACCGAGAAGCTGCTTCCCGGCGGCACGATCAATATCGTGGACGCGGAGGGCAAGCAAGTGCAGTCCGGTACGCTCGGCGAGAAGGGCGACCTGACCATTCGTTATATGAAGCACGGCAAGTATGTCCTCAAGCAAACCAAGGCCCCACTCGGGTATGTGCTGCAGGTCAAGGAGTACCCTTTTGAGATCACCGCCGAGGGCAAGGTCACGGGCGATACCAAGCTCGTCAATGTCCCCACGCTGGTCGTTATCTCGAAGCTTGACCCGGACAAGAAGGCGGTAGCCGACGCCACATATGAGGTCTATAATGCCGAGAACAAAAAGGTGTTCGACGGTAAGACCGATAAGGAAGGCAAGCTGACCGTGAAGTATCTGCCCGCCGGCAAGTACACCTACAAGGAGACCAAAGCCCCCAGCGGCTATGCGCTCAACCCTACGGTGTATGCGTTCGAGATCGACGAGAAGGGCGTGGTCGCCGGAACGCTCATTGTGACGGATCCCTTTGCCAACATCGTGATCAAGAAGGTGGACGCCAAGACCAACAAGCTGCTTACAGGCGCGCAGTTCGGTCTTTACGACAGCACCGATAAGCTACTCACGACCCTGACCACCGACAACAACGGCCTCGTGCAGTTCACCAAGCTGCCATGGGGCAAGTACAGCGTCAAGGAGCTGAAAGCGCCCAGCGGTTATGCGGTCAACGGCAAGCTGGTCACGGCGGAGATCAACGAAACCTATCAAAACCCGGCCGAACCGCACGTTGTGGAGAACTCTCCCGCCGCCCAGACCGGCGTTGACGGCTTCCCGTGGTGGGGCATTGCGCTGCTTGCGGTCTGCGTGCTCGGCGGCGGTGGATGCGCGTGGTATCTGCTGCGCAAAAAGCAGCCGGCCGTCGATAAGCGCCGTGCGAAGCATAACTGATAGAGCCTGTGCGGGAGGCCGTCTACATGGCGGCCTTCACTCATTTGAGGAGGTAATTCGTATGACCCGTTATAAGAAAAAGATGCTCATCCTGGCCATGGCGCTGATCGTATGCGCTGTTAGTATTCTGCCGTGGACGCAGGTAGCGTATGCCACGCCAGACGCAGAACCCACAAAGACCACGATCGCAGACAAGCTGATACTACAGCTTGGCCCCGACTGGGCGGGCGTGGAATTCGAGCTGGTGACGGACGTAGGTAAATATCCCGGCACGATCGTGGTCGATAACACGGGTGTGCTGGCGCTTGAACTCAGCGACAGTTCCACATTCACACTTTCCTGCTTGAATTCCAAAGTAACGCCGCCCAAGCCTGCGCTGCAAGAACCGGATGAGCAGGCAACTGAACCCATAAAGCCCCATATATTTGGCGCAACGGATCTGGTGCAGCCGAGCGAGCCTGCACCGGCAAATAAAAATGAACAGCACCCGACCGCTGATCTGACAAAACAGCCACAGATGGAATCTGAGACGCCGGCAGATGAATTCCGACAGAACATCCCCACTCTTCAACTTGTGCTATTCATCGGAGGGGCTGTGCTATGTATCGGAGGGCTTATCGTCATACGGATCGTAAAAAAGCATCGTGAATATGACGATGAAGATGACGAATAAGCTGTAGAACTGACTTCGCTTTCCGTAGAACTGAGATAGCAAAATATCCAGTAAAACAGGCACTTTTCTGGCTTTTTATGCTTGACTTTGCGAGCAAAATATGTTACTCTTTTCGTGTAGAAAAGCTTGCGCTTAGGCTTTCTGCGCGGACGAAGTCGACCGGCCGCCAACACATACCCAGAAGGGTATGGAGCAGTTACGGAACGGTGCATTGAGCCGATCCATACGGCGCAAGCAGAGAATTGAATAGCCGGAAGGCACCAAACATATTACAGAGTCAATAGGCTGATGCGACACCACTATTTCAGCCACCTTGGCTCTGTATGTCGTTTTGGCAGCTTTCCGGCTTTTTGTACTCATCCATCTTCAGGTGGATGTTGACGACAGAAAGGTTGGTGAGAATATTGAAGAAGAATAAGATGAACAACCCCTTTATAGGAATCCCGGGTATGAGCGCAATGCGCTGCCCTTACTGCGGCAGCCCTGTTGTTCTGCGCTCGGCGGATGGTATCTACAAAGAAAATCATGCGAATACAAAACTCTACGTTTGCAGCCGATATCCGGCCTGCGACGCTTATGTGCGCGTCCATGAAGGGACCAACAAGCCTGTGGGCAGCCTCGCCGACCATAGGCTTAGAAAGCTGCGAAAGGAAGCGCACGACTCATTCAACAGATTGTACCTGACCAATGTTATGACAAAGGATCAAGCCTATGCGTGGCTTGCAAGCATGATTCAAGCGCCTCGTTCGCAGGCACATATCGGGTATCTTCGGGAGTATTACTGCGAGCAGGTAATTCGGCAGAGCAAGGCAATTCTGGCAAATAGGCAACAGGCCAAAAGCAATGAAAATCGCATGAGGCCACAAATCAATATAGGAGGTGAATCGGCATGACGCTGACTGTTGAACAACAACGTATCGTTGAAGGAAACCTGGGGCTTGTAAGAGCAGTGCTTTCGCGTTGCGTGAGCAGCCCCGGTTCAACCGGCATTTATTCATATGACGACCTTTTCCAGATTGGATGCATTGCCTTATGCGAAGCTGTGATCGAATACCAACCCGGGCGCGCCGTGTTTTCGACCTATGCCTTTGTAGCGATACGCAACCGGATCTACAATGCGCTTGCACGCGCCACATATCGCCGCAAAAGGGAGAAACAGAGCGATTTCCCTAACGAGCCAGTTGCGGTAGTCCCCATGGACACTCCGGAAGCACACGAGCTTCGCAAAGTCCTCCGTGAAACTCAGGATAGGCTCAAAGGCGTTACCCGTAAAGGCATAGATGCGATGATATTCATGAGCGAAGGCTTCACCTGCCGTGAGATTGGAGAAATGTATGGAACGAATGCGAACAATGTCACTGCTTGGATTTCTAAAGCCCGTAAAGCACTCAGACTCGATGTAAAGTTCATGCGTTTTGCAGCGGAACTGGAAGTATGAAGCGTTTTATAAAACACATGGCTATTCCTGCGCTATGCTGTATTATGACCCTGACACTGTTCAGGGTCTTTTTCTTTTTGGGGTATGTGCCTACAAGCTCGATGGAGCCAACAATCCGGCAGGGGAGTTTCATTGTAGCCGCCAGAATGGCCTATTGGTCTTCTGAGCCGAATGTGGGGGACATAATAGTGTTCAGCCATGACGGCAAAGTGCTTGTCAAACGAGTGGCGGCCGTTGCAGGCGAGGCGGCGTGGACGTGGAAGGGACCTGAAACAGTACCCTGCGGGATGCTTTACTTACTCGGTGACAATATAGATGCGTCAATCGATTCCCGGCTCTGGGTCGATCCGTTCGTTCCGGTTGAAAACGTGATTGCCCGGTATTACGAATAGAAACCGGGCGTCGGCACTGCCATGCTAACGCCCGCTGTACGTTATCACTCTTTGCTCAAGTACTGTCTAAGATGTCGAAGCCCTTGTGCGATGGAAGCGGATACCGCCGCGATGCTCACTCTTTCAGCGCGAGCAATCTCAGTCTCGCTCAATCGTAGAAAGAAATGCGCGTATATCCGCCGCATCTGCTTGACCGGCAGCTTCAGCATTGCTTTATAGAGAGCTTCATTCCTTTGCGTTTTCATGTATATTTCCTCCAAGGATGGCAGCTCCATCTCCAAATCGGTAACAGCCTCAATAAATGCTAAGCACTCACCGTGGTATCTGCGCCGTTCATCCTGCGCATGTTCAAGCCGCTTCAATTCTTCCAATAACAGCTTTACCTGCTCGGGAACCTCGCAGAAAACGTCCTGCCTATATAACACCGGATAGTAAATCCGGAGATTGATCACTATCATATGTTTCCTCCGTTTCAGTCGTGGGTGAAAAGGTTGCTGAAACGGGGCGGGAGGAGCCCGAATAGATATAAAAGGAGCATGCTTGGTTCTTATCGATACCATCATGCTCCGTTCGTGATATTCAGTTGATGCTATTGGTTCTTCAAGCGGCTGTCTAATCTTACCCGTGTACGATACAGACTCGATTACCATCCTAAGAAACCCAACAGTAATTCCGGCATTAACCAGTAAACTGTTGAGGTGGATAGAAAAGCATTAATATAGCAGTCCACAAAACACCTGCCATTCGCACATTTTTGATAATACACAGCAATGATTCTTGTTTGCCGTGTCTTAGCCCTTTAAGCAATAAGACGACTCGCCATACAGTAAATATCTGCTGCGACCCACGGGTCTACTTCATTTTCACCATCCGGGTAAACCTGCCGACCACAATAAGCGCAGCAATAATGGCAATACCCGCAAAGGCCGGCGGTGCGCTCTATACGATCCTCGGCATATTCGGCAGACGATTCGCGGGCATCTAGCATTTTGCGAACTCCTAATTACTGCAAGAAAATAACAGAAAAAGGTATGCAAAAGGACAGGACAGATTAAAAGCCGTTTGCCTTTTTTCGGTTGCCTGTCACTTTTTGCTCCGCCAGATCAGATCAATGCATTTGAATCCAAGCAGTCATTGTGCTATCCTGCCGATATATGCCTTGGGTTCAATATAACTACCATCTATTGCGTTCAAACAAACACGGCAGTGGTAAACAGTGGGCTCATTCTCTCCTTTAAGGCGTTCGTGAAACTCATACATCACTTCCCACGTTGGAACGAGGTGACCTATGTCTCGACGATCCTTAACATTTATCAACGCACTCGCCAACCGGATTTTGTTGACCATAGCCGAATACTCTTCCACGTGATTCTCTTGATAAGCATGATTATAGACAAGCTGCTGCTTAATCCGATCCAAAATATCATCAAAAGGCATAAGCTGGGTGTTTTCAGCAATAATAGCTACTTGCTCGCCAGCTCCACGAACATCATACTGTGCGATCTTACCATTCTCATCTACAATAATATACATATACTCGCTTTCCCAAGGCGCAGCATTGCTTGGCGGCGGGCTGCCTTTCCATATTCGCCATTCATCCATGTAGGTAGCCTGTAATCCTCCGCAATCACGAATAAAGAAAATAATCCATCCGATCCCTTGCAGGCCTTTGTCGTTATATGCAATCGCCTTTTCCATAAAAGAAAACTTCATGTTTGAGTCCGCGCCTAAATTTTTCATAGCATCTTGGGCAATTTCCATCGCAGATTCGCTTTCCAATTTGGGGTTGGTGGATGTAAAATCATTTTTCTGTTCTAAAGTCTCCGCATTGCTTTCTCGCACCCAGTATGAATCACTATCACGTCTATATTGATAGGTATTGCCATTCATCTGTGCAACTAAAACAGCGTATGTCGCCGTATTTTCATTGTAGTGATATGCTTCAAAAAAAGTCTTTCCCGGCAAATCATTGAAAGAGAAGGGAATAGCTGCACTGTCATCGGGAGCTGTTGCTAACCGTTGTTGCAATTCTATAAGTTCATTGGCTATATCAGTATCGCTCTCTTCCGCTAGAGACGTCAAATAAGACATTCTTTCAAGAATATCCCGTTTCGTTTCTTGGGGAGTTTCTACCCACTGCTCGTCCGGATAAAAGAATCGCATCACATTCCGGTAATATGTTTCATCAAACGCCGCTTTTTCAATTTCCGCAACCGGATATACATCTGTTTGAGGTATAACTACAGGCGCATTTATAGTCAAATCTAATCCGCTTATTTCATTATGGAACTCCACGTTATTCGGTGCATCGTATTTATCATGAGTTCCATCTTTCGGCTGTATAGCCTCTGCTACGTAATCCTCCGTCTTAACAACAACAGGTTCTTTTTCAGGAGTAGGCTGGCAGGCAGACAGGATTAGCAATAAAACAACTAAAGCTAAGGTCCCTACGGGCAATCGATGCTTATTGGGTTTATTTGGCATAAAGCTATCCTCCGTGATTGTATAGTGTGGCTAATCGCCATATCTAAATCTTTGAGTTTTGGGCAAGAACAGGTATATTCATGTTTAGCCCTTGCAACTCTGCATTGCCAAATGGCAATGAGCTTGCTCAATTATGATTTGCAAGGGCTTTTTTATTCCTTCAATGGAACCACCTCCTTTTTCGCTATATATAAGACACGCTGACGCGGGAAAATCTGTCGCCAGAAGCGTATTTTTTATATACTAATAACCGACACCGCCATACGGCTATTTCATCCTCATCATCCTTGCAAACTTACTCACCACAATCACCGCGACGATTATCGCAATAACTGCGAAGGCCGCAAGGGCGCTTATCCACCATTGGCTCATGGCGCGCTTCTGCTCCTCCTCGGCCTGCTTTTCGGCATCGGTCTTTTCTCCGGCGATCACTGGCTGCTTTATCTCGGTGGAAAGCTGCTGCTCGGCGGTGTGGGTTTCGCCCGCGTCGTCAGTGTATGTAACGGTGTAGACGGCGCTTGTTTTGCCGTAGCTTTCGGTGTAGCCTTCCGTCATGGAGAGCATACCCACGAACACCTTCATCTCCCCGTAGCCCGCCTGCCCCGGCTGAATGTCCCCTAAAAACACGCTTGACGTGGGGAAAAGCCCCGCGCCGGTCAGGTTCACGGTGACGTTCCTGAGCGGGCTTTTGCCAACGTTGAACACGTTGGCGGGCAGGGTGAAGGTCTCGCCCGCGGTGACGCTCTTGGGCAGGGATATGGCGTCGTATGTCATTTCCGCAGGCTGGGTGACGTTCACGAGGAACTGCCGCGTGGCGGTGTATACCCCGCCGTAAAGATCGACGTAATCCAGAGTTATGAAAAACGCCCTGCTCCCCGCTATTACGTCCTTTGTGGTCCTCATTTTGAACGCGGCCTCGGCGCTTTCGCCGGAGGCTATGTTATCGAGCAGTATGGCGTTGTTGGTGTCGTAGGGCAGTATGCCCTCGGCTTCGCTGCCGTATGTAAGCCTGACGCTTCTTGCGCGGATGCTGCCTATGTTGTCTATTTTGACATTCACGGAAAACTCCCCGTCCCCGCCGACGGTATCGGGCGTTATCTCGCAGGCGGATATGAAAAGCTCCGGCTTTTCGGCTGCCTCTTTGGCGTCGGGGTCCTTGGGCTTTTTGCCGTCTGCAACCGTCACGAACACGGTGAAGCTCTGCTGCTTCTGCTGCCCCAGCACGTCGAGGTAGTCCGCCTTCAGCGTGACGGGATATGAGCCGTTTATCCGCCCCTTTACAAGCGGTATTTCAAACATGAACACATACCGCCCCCAGCCGGCAGCGGTCTGGGAATAGTTGCCGAATACGAAGGGGCTGTCCGCCGTCGTGCCGAGGTCGGCGGTTACAGTCACCTTGCCGTCATAGGTTTCGCCTATAAGCGGAAATATAATGTAGCAGCAGCCGTTCACTATGCGGGGCACATAGCCCTGCTGGTATGTTCTATCCATGCCGTCGTACAGATTCCAGCTGTCTATTATCAGCTTGTCCGCCACCGGGGTAGGCTCCGGCGTGGGTTCAGGCGTAGTTACAGGCGCTTGGGTCTCTGCGGGCGGCGTTTCCGTTCCCTCAGCAAAAGCGGCGATGGGCAGCGCAAGCAGCAATATAGCCATCAGCGCCGCGAATAATCGGTTCATATACTTTCCTCCCGTATCATGGTCATAACTCCCGCGTCCATCTCGCACACGGTATCGCAAAGCTCGTCTATATCCCCCTGATTATGGCTGGCAAGCAGTATTGTCTTGCCCTGCTCCTTGAGCCCCTTTATGAGCTGCCGCATCTCCCGAACGCCGTGCTTGTCCAAGCCATTGAGCGGTTCGTCTAAAATGAGCAGCGCGGGATCCTCCATTATGGCCTGGGCTATGCCCAACCTTTGCCGCATACCGAGGCTGTATTTGCCGACGGGCTTTTTCATAAGCGGGTCGAGCCCCACGCGGCGGATTGAGGCGGCTATCTCCTCAAGCCCTATCTTTTTGTTCAGCGAAGCCAATATCTCAAGGTTCTTCACGCCGGTCATATTGGGCAGAAACCCCGGCGTTTCGATTATCAGGCCGAGGCCGGGCGGGAAGTCCACGTCTTTGCCCACACGCTTGCCGTTGACTATGACTTCGCCCTCCGTTGGTATCAGAAAGCCGCATATACACTTCATAAGCACGGTTTTGCCGCTGCCGTTGTTGCCCACTATGCCGTGTATCTTTCCCCTTTCAAAATCGCGGGTGACGCTTTTTAATACCCGCTCCTGCCCGAAGTCCTTGGATAGGTTTTTGACCGAAATAATGTTCATGCTTCAGTACCGCCAAAGTTAAAGTTGTAATTCCGCACCGCCCGAAGGGAAAGGAAAAAGCACAGGGCGATGAGCATTGCGAATATAAAATACGTCTGCCATAGCCTTGGCAAAAGATCGTAGCCAAAGTTGTGCATGTGGTACGTTGCCTGATTCAGCGGCGAAAGCCACCCCACGGCAACGTTCGCCTTGTACATAAGCTCATCCGGAAGCTGAAACACGGCCTTGATGGTCTGCGGGTTGAGTAAAAAGCCGAACAGGCTGAACGCGAACACGGCGGCTATCCCCGCAAGCTGACCGCGCCGCAAATTGAACAGCAGCATTACGAACACCATCAGCAGGGTGTAAAGCAGCATCAGCAGGAATATTGTCGCCATGCACTCATACGGGCGGCTCATCTCCAGCGTTTTCACCAGCGCGGGCAGGGCTACCTTTTGCCCCGCGCCGGAGTAGCCGAGGATTGCGGCGGTCTCGCTCCACATGTTCCCAACAAAGCTTTGCCGCATACAGACCAGGGAGGTGGAAATCAGTATAAACGCAAGGTATATAAGCGTTGCCAAGGCGATATACGCCGCCTGCCCCATGAGCCAGGTCTTGCGGTCTATCCGCATGAGGTAAAAGGGCGTGGCGGGGCTGATAAAGGGCATATCCGCAAAGAGCAGCAGGAGAAGCAAAGAGGAGAGCAGTATTGAGTTGCTGTCCCCGAACGTCCACACGAAGGCTTCCACGAGCTGCATGGTGGTTTCGTATTCCTTGGCGAACTTCACGGCCTTGTCGGACAGCAGGAAGCAAAGCACGAAGGCGAGGCAGAAGGTGATTACTATTCTTGGGTTTTTGTGCCAACGGCGGAAGTTATACCGGGTTACGGCAAAAATCTGTTTCGGCTTCATATCCTCTCCAGCCTCCTTTTCGCGGCGTATGCAAAGGCAAGCGCCATAAGCACGCTGAACTCTATGAGCAGCACAGCCACCCCTATTTTGCCGAACACCCACCTTGAGGACGGGCTGAGCCATTCCCGGGGGTACAGCACGAAGAGCTTATCGAAGTACCGCTCATACAGGATTATGAGCAGATAGAACAGCACGAAGGGCGAGGCGTAGGCCATATATTTGCTGTCGGTAAGCGCGGCAAAGGTCATGCCCGTCAGCGACCAGAAGGCCCCCGAGGCAAAGAACATGAGCGCAGTCTCCATTAGATTGCCAAAGTAATTCGGCACGGTTTCACCGGCCTTAGGGTAGGCTTCCATGGGCAGGAACATGAGCGCGGCAAAGCCGTAGGCTATGAATATCCCCAATGCCAGCGTCAGCCCGCCGGAAACGGCGCAGCCCACGGCCTTCCCCGCGATATATCGCGGCACGGTGGTGCGGGGCAGGTATTCCTTTATGAAGCCGCTTTTAACATCGTCAATGAAGGACGCGGTATACGGCAGCGCGGCGAGTATGGGCAGGGCCAGCGCCATGGCGTCCGACGACAGCGCGCCCATGATAAGGTCGCTGTGGTAGCCGGGGGAAAGCAGCTCCGCCGAACGGAACCCCGCCAGTATGCCCTGAACCGAGGAAAGAAGGAGTATGAGGGCGGTTCCGACTGTACTGATGATAAACCCACGGCTGAATATGGCCTGCCGCAGGCCGGCGCAAATGGCTCGTTTCATGGGTTCGCTCTCTCCTTTCCACGGTTTTGGGTAATAGGGAAGCAGGCATAATCATTTTCACGTCTAATATTGACTCCGAAATGATTATAGGTTCTCAATATCCTAAAGTGCGATCAACAATGGTGCCATCTAATGCGTTTGCAGTGACAAAAGGCTGCACGTCAAAAGATTCGGTCAACATATAGTCGCTGGTTTGGCCATATTCGGCGTTTTGCTTGTCGATATATTCATGATCAAATTCGATAGTACGCTGTCCATAAAAATCCCAAACCGGGATCAAAAGATACTTATCTTGAGAATTTTTATTTATTACTCTTGCATAGCCAAGAACTATCTTATCAATCTTATAGCTTACCTTTCGAATACCGTTATCAAACGGCGTGGAGAAAAATTCAACCGATTTTTGCCCTAATTGTGCTGCTGCGTGAGAAACCATATCATTAAACGGATACAGCTTTACATTTTGACTTACCATATCTTGAATTACCGTATTCCCGTACCAATAAACACCGACAATTCCGGTATCATCAATATGTATGCGTATCCTCTCCGCATGAAACGGTTTGCTGTAAGCGCCTTCACAATAGTTGTTATCGTAAGCGCATGGGATACCGGAAACTGTGCGCGTAAAAGTGACCGCATACGCCGTTTTACTTAAGTTTGCTTCCGAGTTGTTTTCATATTCGTTTTCTCCCAGCCGGCTTGTCGATGAAATCGCACAAAAATCCATATAGTTCACGCCGATCCTATCCAGGAATTGTTCAGCTTGATCAATTGCCTCGTCAGGCGTTGTGGCAAGTATCATTTTATCTATGCCTCTATCAGCATATTCATCATACTCGCGGTTTTCCATTTCAAAGATCAGCCAAATCGGATAAATGTCATTCCCGTTCGTTACCCAAATACTGGCTTTCTCGCCGTTCCCCAAAACTGAGTAAGCGTGCAGGCCTTCGGATGAGGTTAAATAGTCTTTTACCGATACGGAAGAAATTTCAGGCTTATCCGGCGCTTTTGCAATTTGCTCCTTAATTACGTCGATCCTGTTCATTAGCTCCTGTTCAGTCAATAACCCCGTCTCTTCGTAAATTTCCTTTCCCGATTGCACCTCTGCAAGCTGCTGCTGTGCCGGGAGTAATAGCTTTTCCATCAATTCTGCCTTGGAGAGTTCAATATCATTTTTTGACAAAACAGCGCCCTCTCCGAACAGAATATGGATAACCTTTTCTATCTGCTGCTCAGTAAACGGAGCTATTTTAGCAGAATAAACCGGCAAAGCATCATTGTCTGTAAAAACAATTCCCGCATCGGTGGTCACTTTTATCTTACCATTGGAGGATGTATGTTCATAGAAATACTTCTCAGGGATATTAAGTGATCGGGGACTGATGCTATCCTCTTTAAGTGATTCATCCATTACGGAACTACCCTTGTTTCCCACTTGCTCAATCTCCGGCGTGGGCTGGCAGGCCGTGGACGCGGCAAGCATGATTGTAAAAGCAACCAATAAAACACCTTTTTTCATAATTATGACCATACCTTTCTGCGAAAGGCACAAAACGGGATGAAACCGTAGGCCTACGCGATAGAATTTTGTACAATTTATTTTTCTTTTACCCTAATCTATCAAACAGATGTTACATAGTTGTCTCCTCGGAGTGGTATAGATGTCAATTCTGAACTTCAATCCCCAAAATATAAACAACTTCCGCTTTACTAGAAAGAAGCATATTACATGTGAACTTAAAATCGCCAATGTACAGTATAGTATCATCCATCGCAAACTCACCGGACGTGTTTTCATATGGGATGTTATGGTATTTTGCATACATAAGCAGCATGTTTTTATTTGCAAAAGAGGCGATATTAGAGTGAACGTCAACTTCCATTGCGTAGATTTTCCCAGTTTGTGCATCGCTCATGATAGTAATTTTGTCTTTAGTCTGCTTGTTTTCAAATATTATTATCCAACGCCCAAGATTTGATGGAAGTGTAATTCCGCCCGTTTCATTCTTTATGGTCTGCAAACTCGAATCCGAAACAGTGACACAGGATAGCTCTGCTGATAAAAAGGAAAATTGTTCAAAAGATAATGATGGCATTGCACCAATATCAATCAATTTCTTAATTTCATACTTTGCGCTTTCAACAGCCTGCTCCATGGTATGCTCATAATCAAAGGGTTCACGCATAAAGTTCTGTTCGCCAATGCCCCAAGCATATAGCTTGGCATGTAATTCATCTGTATTTTGAAGTGCATCTTGTTCCATAGACGATGAAGTAGAAGGGTGCGTGGATACGAGATTATTGTTTTCCGTAACGAACCTTTGCATATTTCCGATGATAACATTTTCTTGCCGATGCAGCAAAAAAGTTGGCACAAATATGCCAGCGAACATGATGGCAATAGCCAATAATATTCCTGCAAAATTTGCAATCGTCCCACGTTTTTTCATCATACACCGCCTTCCGCATCCAACACAACCATTACAACCGTTCCCATGCCGATCTCACTTTGATATTCAAGCTGCGCGCCGTGAAGCGCCGCGATGCGAGAGGCGATGGCAAGCCCAAGCCCCGCTCCATGCTGGCTTCGGGAGCGGGATTTGTCCACCATATAAAAGGCTTCGGTGATGCGGTCAAGCTGATCTTTTGGGATGCCGCGCCCGTCGTCGGTTACGGATAAAACATATCGACCGCCCTCAAACTTCCCATTGAACCTGATGTGCTTGCCGTCAGCTTTCACTGCGTTATCAATTAGGTTCAGAAGCAGCGTTTTGAACAGGTCGAATTCTATGCGAATGTAGGCGCCCTGCGCAGATGCCGTAAAGCGGATACCCTTTTTCTCCATCAGAGGACGCAAAGTGTCTGAAACATCCTGCACTACCTCGTCCGCCCGCATTTTCGTAAGCATGAAGTCCTGCCTGTTCAGCACAATCAGTTCCATCAGCTTTAAGGAAAGTGCCTCAAGGCGCATTCCTTCGTTGACAATATATCCCGCAGCCTCTTTGACCTCTCTATGAGTGAGATCATTACGCTGGTATATCATGTCAGCATAGCCGATTACAGAGGTCAGCGGAGTTTTGAGTTCATGCGCGAAGTTGGCTACAAAATCCTCTTTCTGTTGCGCGTTTAATTCAAGCTGCCGAATCGTATCCTGTATAGTGTCTGCCATACGATTGAAACTGCGCGAAAGCTCACCAATCTCATCCGAGCTTTTCACGGTAGCACGTTCGTCATATTTCCCCTTGGTAAAGAGTTTCGTGTTGCGCGTCAAGCGTTTGATAGGAGCGGTCAGAAAGAGCGAAAGTCCGACCATCACCGCCGCGCTGACGCAAATGACGATGATGAATGTGGTGGTAAATCGTTTTTGCATAAGCTGTTTTTCTTCAATGACAGGCGTGATATTCCTTGCATTTAAAAGAAACACAGACTTTCCGCTTTGCGTGAATTTACCTGTAACCACAAGCCAATACGCGTCGGAGCGATTTTCTATGGTGTATACAAGCCCTTGCTCGTCCACCTTGTCAAGCCCGGCAAACGAATATCCATCGGGGAAGGTGGAGAGTATGACGCTTTCATTCTCCGTAAGCGCCGCTGTCTGATTCTCGGAGGGCGCAGCACTTACGGTTTGCTGCACTACGGCCTTCATGGCTTCGTCGCTCAACCCCTTGTTTTCGCTTACGGAGAGTATGCCCGATTGCAGCGCAAACTTCAAAAGCTGGTATTCCATAAGACTGCGCTGGTTTTCGTGCGCAATAGCGTTGGCAAAACTGTCCGAAATCATAAGATAACCCATGATGGAGAGCGCCGCCGTAATGACCGCTATGGTGCAAAGAAAAATTTTTGTAAATAGCTTCAATCCTTCCTACACCTCCAGCCGGTAGCCGATGCGGAATACGGTTTTGATGTGTTCGTCCCAATCAAGCTTTTTGCGCAGTCGTTGAATATGGGAATCCAACGTCCGTGTCTCGCCGGTGAACGGCTCGTTCCATACCTTTTCATACAGACGGTCGCGGTAGAGGGCGACATTTTTATTGCGGATTAATTCAACCAGCAAATCAAATTCCTTTAATGTCAGGTCAATTGGAATGCCATCTTTGGTGACGATGCGGGACTCAGTATTTATTTCTACACCGAATAGAGAAAATTGCGTCACGCTTTTTCCCATGCGGCGAAGCAGCGCGTCTACTCGTGCGGTCAACTCGCTGATCTGAAACGGCTTTACGATATAATCGTCCGCGCCGAGGCGGAGGCCTTGGACGCGGTCATGCAAATTTCCCTTTGCCGTAATGAATATGACGGGGGTTTCGGTCGGGCGGATATACTCCAGAAGCTCATAACCGTCGATTTCAGGCAGCATGATGTCCAGTAGAATAAGATCGTAATTATTCTTTTCAATCTGATCTGCCGCCTCCTTACCATCATAAGCGCAGGTGCAGGAATAACCCTCAGCTTTCAAATTGATAAGTATTAGGTTTGAAATTGCTTTTTCATCTTCTACAATCAATACTTTCAGCATTTTCATCTACCTCCATGTGATTAGTATATCACATAGTTGTGCCTGAGTTGTGTTATCCATCGTCTGTAACAAGTGTTTATTATAATCTAGCGCCTTTTCGCCATTTTATGAATGATGACATGAATAAAACAACTCCGGTAACTATTATGGTAGCATGATCTGTAAGTAGCTTTTCGATGGTTGTCTGCGACATTACAAATGTTGAAAAAGGTAAGATATTCAGTCCGCACAACTTACCGAATAACATCGTACTAACATTATATATTATTGTCGGATATAAATATCCAAGATAGAAATCTTTGGTACACGAAAAGATGCCAGTGCTAAATACAGCATAAGTCCCTCCGAATATACCAGCATTAAGTATAAAAATATACGAATATAACGCTTTGGAATTATAAAAAATATTTCTAAAGGCAACGGAAGGTTCGAGTTGATCATAGGTGGCAGCTCCATTTGATGCGAATAGAAAAGATAAACCTAAGTTCAGCAACAACCCCATTACGATCACACTGAAACCCAACAAGAAAGTTGATAGTATACGGCTGACCACGTATTTAATTGGATTTGATATAGCAACTATGTATTTTGCCATTCCGTTCTTCATCTCATCTAATGGTACTGATGAAAAGGGCATCGCAGCAATAATCGGTGCAAAATAATTGAAAAGGTTACGTCCTAATAGGGATGAGTATAGGAAAAGACCAATACCGCCTGTTCCAAAAAGATTGCCACGATAATTCATGTTTTCGGATAAGTTTAAGGCAGCGACAAAGACACACAGAAAAACAGATAGCCAAAATCGTTTGCTCTTGACCGTTGAAATAATATCCTGAACTACAATCTTAGTCATGCAACTCCTCCGTTAGAATTCCTTTATTGCATATAAGAATCCGTGAGCAAATTTGTTTTAGAAAATCCAGTTGATGTCCGGTTATGATAAAGGTAGTTCCATGAGAGTTATACTTCCTAATCAAATTAAGCAAATTGATTTGACTTGGTTCGTCTAAATTGTTTGCAGGTTCATCAAGTAGAATTAAGCTCGGATTATCAAGAAAAGCTTCAGCAATCCCTATCTTTTGCTTCATGCCTAAAGAGTATTTCCGAACTGGCTTCCTGCATTCTGGATCTAACCCCACTTCATTCATTACTGTAATAAGGCGTTGCATGTCAGGCTTCTTTTTAATTCCATTCATGATACTTAGATTCATTTTTGCAGAGTATTTGTTGATAATTCCTGGCTCTTCTATCAAAAAACCAGTACTGTTGGCCATCTTGCCATTAATGCCAATTTCGTCCCCGAAAACTTTGATAGTTCCTTTTGTAGGGACTATTAGGCCACATATAGCCTTTAGGAGCATACTTTTTCCAGAACCATTTGCACCAATTATCCCACAAATTTCCCCTGCGCCAACTCGAAATGTAACTTTCCGCAGAATTATGTTGTGGTTGATTTTCTTTTCATAATCAACCATTTCAACAATGTATTTACTTCCATTTATATTATTCATATGTTATACCTTTTTATTGTAATTCAGAGAGCCTGTTTATCGCCATTCTTTCAGCGGCATCATCAACTAAAATGAAATGGACACCCATCGTTCCAGTCAATAATAATATCCAGTATAGTAGAGAGATAAGGTAAGGTAATCTATAGCCATCAATACATGTCACTATTGTCTGCTCATGTGGTAAAATATTGATTCTCATGTCAAAAAAGATGTTATAAAAGAAGACATCAAAGTAATTAAGTGCAATGGTAATTATTTGTCCAATCGAGCGTTGTCTACATAAATGGCTGGATAGAGCTTGTATCTCTAGATAAAACACGAATCTAAAAAGAATTAAGGGTATTGCCATAAGCATTGCAGTTAAAGGTTTTACGTTTTTGTATACAAGAATTATGAAAGGTAACCCAGTATAATCGAATCCGCCGATTGGGTTGAGCTGCTGAGTTGAGGCGGCCCTACTCCAATGGTTTCCAAAACTCATGCCATGTAAAATTCCGACCGCCGCAAATACTGAAAGTAATCCTACAATATAAATAAGCACTAATACGGATGAACTAAGAACATTTGCCCAAAACCACCTCTTAGTGCTTCCCAGTCTTAGCATTATTTGTAATTCATATCGTCTGAAATTAAATACATTTGAAACTAAGAGAAGAACAGGTAATGTAAAGGCCGTTGCTAACATAAGCTTGTCTGACAAAACAAGTAAGACAGCTTCATAAACAGAAATGTCAGCTTTAAAAGTTCCCCAAAAATTGTAAAGCAAATTCCCGATAATTACAAATATTATCAGCCGCTTCATAATTCCGCATTCAGTTATCTTATACTTGATGTAGTGAATCATACAATATGCCCTTCGGTCGTGATCTGCATGGAGAGCAAGTTTCATTGCCCTCCATGCAGATCGGTCTCATTAAGTATCAGGTTTCCAAGTACCGACAGTTTCGATGTTGTAGTTGTTAGGGTTGTACAGCCTTAACCTAAAAGAACCAAGCGTGTTGGCATACCCCGAATAATAAGAGTTGTTGGGTACACGTGCGTTGTTGTAGAAGGTTCTCCAGGGAGCTGCATCAAAGTAGGTATTGGTACCTTGCTTGTATTGTACCATGACTTGCATGGTCGCCGGAGTTGAAGTGCCTTGTTTGTAAATAAAGCCGGGAGTGCTACCAGTTGTCTCAGTATTGATGACATAACCGGTTTTGTACGTTCTCTGTTGGTCCACAGTGCCTGTAAAGTAGCCATTTTCTGGTATGTACGGGGTCGAACTGCCGGATTTTATGCTCCAATGTCCTATTGTCCCAGCCCATGCCAAGCTTGCCATAAACATCAGAATAGCAAGCATAATCAATGCTACAATTATCCTTTTTCTTGTTGCAGACATAGTACCTTCCTTTCAAGTCATTTCGTCTTGGGCAAGAAACAGCTATACTAATCCTATACCCTTGCAAATTGGCATCGCCTTTTCGGCGATGTGAGCCACCCGCTCGCAATATGCAGGGTTTTTTTCATATATGGACAATCATAGGCATCCCTCCTTCTCGGATAATACGACCAAATTATTTTATTCTCTACATATAAGACAGTTTGTGGCAACGGATTATGACGATTTTAGCGAAAATAAAAAAATAAAAATTTTTCTTTTTTGCGTCAGATTTTGGAGCGGTTAATTGTCTTATAGGTAAAGGGTAAGAAAAGACCCAATTATTTCAGAATGAGAAAGGACAAAACAAATGAAACAGAAAACAATTATTTCGCTCTGCCTTATTGCGGTAGTCTGCTTTGCTTGTTTCGCACCGGCGCTGGCAGCAGGGAACAACGTGACACGCGGGACGGTTGCCTTTTCCAGCGGTATGCCTAAGGTTGCTGGCACAACGAATCAATATAACCCATATGCAATTGCCAGCGTAGGGCTTCCTGAACAGATATCAGTGGGATTTACATTGTATAAAGTTGTCAACGGGAAAGAAGTCTATGTTACTTCTGGCTCTGATGGTGGTTATGGTAACTATTTTGAAGCTGAAGCGGTTGTTACCCTGTCAAACGGAACTTATAAATTATATGCTTACTACACAGGTGAAACTAATTCCGATGGCAGCACAACGACATATATAATAAATAGTTAGAATAACATCATCGATTGAATTATTAGTGTACACCAGCTCTAAAATTGGTTATCAGCTTGTTTTGAGATGAGCTGAATATCGTGGGTGTTCAATCGCGACTAGCGTGATGCTATGGATAGCACTCAAATCCTGTAGATAAAGCACTTGATAGTCAATAGGCAGAATAAAACAGAACCGACCTTTTAAAAATAAAAGGTCGGTTCTACTTGTATAAATTGTATTACTTGAATATCTGCAAAACTCTTTCTAAAGGCACAACACTGTCAGCACTAACCATAAGAATTGAATCGTTTAGTTGTGTCAACGCACAAGTACTGCCATCTATTTTATCCGTGCTATAATAAACCTCACTACCTGTACCAGTTGTATACAGTTGATATGAGTCATTAGTTAAAGCATTAATGCCCGAAGCGATATTCCAAATCTGTGTCGTGACAATTAGGCCATCCCCATAGGCATAATATGTATATAACCACTCCTCGTTTCGCCGGTTCTTCTGGTATTTCGATGTCTCATAAGCAACGTCGGAGGCATTTAGACGATACGGTATATGTCCGGTTGCTTTTTCAAACTCCTGCAAGCTGGCAAACATTTGCATTTCCTGCTTCTGGGGGTGCTCTTCCTCCAACTCGGAGGCAAAATTGTCCGCAATCTGGCTGTCATACTCACGTGACATATGAGTTTGTATAGGCTGCTGAATTTCCATCCTATTATCAAATAGTCGCACTACAGAATGATATACCTGAATAGCAAAAGCTCTGCTTTCGGGTATGAAGATAAGCAGTACAGCAAGTACAAATATCAACGAACTCGCCGCTGCAACCCATCTGTTACAATGCCGTATATGCGCAAAGACTGTTTTGCGATTGACAACCAACGCATCCGGCTTTTCGGCTGCGGCTGCAATACGCCGTATTTCATCCCAGCGCTCGTCAGGCCAATCCGCCTTTGCTTTAGTACGCTGGATGATTTGCTCCAAGCTTGGATACCCTTCTATTTTTAACCTTCGTTCCGCTTCAGCACGGGAGAGTGTAAACTCTTCTCCAACGGAAAGCACATTTGCTTTTTTCCTAATCATTTTTAACCGCACCTCTTTTTCGCAATTAAAGTCTCATTAACACAAACAACATCATTTCTAACACCCCAGCGTAGTCGTGCTTCATTTTCTTTCGCATACGACAAAATTGTTGAGACAACGCATTTTCGCTCATGTTGAGTTCCGCAGCAAGCTCCTTTACCGAGTAGCCATCCATATAGCATCTGAGAAACGCATCGGCGATTTCAGGTGAATATGATATCAGAAGTCTGTTTAGCCACTCCTGCCGCGTGCGCATGTCCTCGTGCTCCCGCTCCGTATCGTCATATAGCTTTGGCTCTGTTCCCGACAGCATGTCCGGGTCATGCGGAATCATCCGGCTGTTCCTTTTCTTAATGTTGCATGCCCTATTGTGCAACACGGTTTTGAAGTAAGGGATAGGATCCATCGCATCCTGCATCTTTGGATTTTCATAGATTTCGATCAACAGATCACTTAGTAAATCCAAAGCATCGTTTTTGTTTCCCATCAACATATAGGCATACAGCGAAAGTTCCTTCCGATTTTCTTCTTTCAAAAAAACTCTGATCAGTTCATGCACATCCATAACGAATCCCCAAGTAACTATCTCCGCCCTACATTTTATGATTATAATACCATGCCGCCATGTAACCTACAAAAGAATATGTTATGCTCAGCGGCAATACCTGTTTTAGGTCGAATGGCATGTCAGGTCCAACAACATCAGCGGAGAATCCGGCATATACCAATGACCGCGACACCAATGAATCTTTGCGGCATTACAAATAATCTCATCAAAATAGTATTCTTCCACGGCCCATTCGCTTATGTTCTCCGCATCTGCCGGCGTAAGATAGAGCGAATAGGAGAAAGCAGCTTTTCTATCGCCCCTATTCATGAAGTATAAAAGTTCCGCAAGCCAGAAGTCTACGGTAGTGTTTATAAATATGATGAAATGCCTGAACCCTCTTTGACGTAGCTGATGGATGAAATCAAGTATGCGCTTCTTTAGCATAGTTTCATTGCGCCTATGCTGCCGTAAATTGAAGGCTTCCTCATGTTCAAGTATAACTTGTACAATGCATGTCTGTTCTGGGGCTGTCATACAGGTCATATATACTCATCCTCCCACTATAAAGATAGACAATTTTGCATGAGCAAATATGACGGGCAGATTCAAAATTTTTCCTGCTCCTTTATAATCTCCTCAAGTTCCTTGAGTTGCGCTTCGGTAAAAGCGTATTTTTGCTGTGCGCCGTCTAGAATCTCTCGGACTGAGATGGGCGAACGCGGATAGTCTTTCTCAGCCTCATGTACTGGTATTAGTAAGGCTTTATTGTTCTGGGGCACGTCTGTAGATTTACTGAAATCAGTTGGTGTTCTCATGGAATAAACCTCCTTTTCATTATGTAGCATATTCTCCTATGAATAGCTTAATGCACCACGAATGGTTAGCTATAAGAGATATTTTAAAATACTCTGAGCTTATTTTCAATCAGATATGGGTACGCTAAGCTAATAAATATAGGAGCATGAATATGAAGTGTGAAAAGGAACTGGCGCTGCTGCGGGAAGCCATCCGTAAAGGGCGCAAAAACAAAAAAATTACGCAAGAAGAGCTGGCGGAAAAGCTGGAGGTATCTCCAACCCACGTGAAGCATATCGAAAGCGGCCATCGTAAGCCATCGATTGAAATACTGTTCGAGATTACCAAAATCTTGAATATATCCTTGGACGGCGTTGTTTTCAGCAAAAACGAAAGCGCGCGCACAGATACTCGCGAAAAGGTAGACCGCCTGCTGGACGTATCTGATGAAGCGTCCCTGCGTTTCATATTGAGCGTACTGGAAGCGCTGCGCGAAAAGGAGCAGTCCGGCGTCAGATAACCGTCATCTTGCCATGTGCATTGCAAAGGAGCCGCAAATCAGCGCTCCTTTTTTGTATCGTGCGTATTTCTTCTTCGGTGGGGTTGTGGCAATCCGTGATGAGCGAGAGTTGAAGATATCCTTCATACGCCGAAAGAATTGCTTCACGCAATGCCGCGGGAGTATCGCAATGAGTTACGTTGAACCATTCGCGTTCTTCCTCGTCCCACTCCATAACTACATATCCGTGGCGAGTTAGCAGTACTTCGCAGATTCCTGTCTGAATAACCAGCGCAAAACAATCAAGTACGTTTTCAAAAGACAACATTGAAATCTTCCTTTCAAAATACCTTATATATAACACTATACTCATTCGCAGGCGAAGTCGCAAAGGTGCAAAGCGGCGATTACTTGCTTTCTGCCAATGCGCCGCGCCGTTACTACGCATTTCCCCGGCGCATGACCGCTATATCTAAACGGATAGCAGGTCACCAACACAAACGTTTTCCCGTCCATGACGGGCAGGCTCAAATCCGCCGTTTTCTCATAAATCGTTATATCCGAAACGGTGTATATATAAACCGTGCCGCTATCTGTAGACAGAGAAATAATACACACATTATCAACGCCAAGTGCCAGCAAGAGTATCTTCTTTGAAACTTCCATACCAAGTGAATTGACAGGTAAACCGCTGCCGTCTCGCGCACCGCCGCAGCCCATCATCTCCTGCCGTTCATCCTCTATAGCGTCAATAGCCATAAACAGCCGTTCCTGCGTAAAAATATCAATGTAATTCATCCCAAACTCGCAATACCAGTAGTCCGCATCGCGGTATTCCGCTCGAACGTGAAATGTCATTTGCAGAAGCTTTTCCAACTTATCGCCGATAAGCTGGCCAACCGTGTCCCATGGAAGCCAAAGCGCAGTTTGCGTCTCCGCTTTGAGAAATAAATCTTTATCCTTTAACATAAACAAGCTCCTAAAAGAAGAGCCGGGGGCCCAAAGACGCCCGGCTGCAAATGGGTTGATGGTAAAATCAGAAGTCCTGCACGGCAGGCGTCAGAAGTTCACCGGTTTCTGGATCGTAATCGGGTATGACATCCCCGCTCACAGTGTCCGGCTCGTCGGCATCGTAATCAACGGAAGAACTGTACGCCTGTACCTGAGCGGCAAGCCTGCGCACGGCGGTAAGCTCCTCGGGCAAAAGGTCACGCCCTTCTGTAAAGGTCACCTGTGAATAGTCCATTCCGCCCTTATTGGCCGCCTTTCTAAGCGCAAACCGCGTCACGATAGCACCCGGGTCTTTGCCAACGGTCAAGAGCCTGCGCAGGTATTTTCCAAAGCCTTCTACAGAAAGCGTAGGGAGGTCGAGAATGATTGGAAAAATCTCACCTTCCTTTAGAATATAGATCCTGTGCTTGCGCTTGCAGGCCTTGCTGTTGTTCTCCGCAGTGCCGAACTGATTGAGATAGCATCTCGCGCAGTTTCCTCCGGGTGAGCCAACACCGAAACTGCCGTCCATGCTGCTGCATTCCGGACGGGCATTGCCGCCGGTATACTTGCCTTGAAAGTAGCTTTGCATGGGGTGATGCGTCAGGATAACGGCGTTGATCTCACGGAAATCGGTGTTACCATTGGCATCCGGCTCCTGAAGCATGAATGTCAAACCTCCGCCGGAAGGCACTTTGACACGGTCAAAGCGCATATTGAACCCGGCAAGCTCCTTGGCAGCGGCAGAAGTGCTGAATTGTGCAAGACGCTGAAAACCCTCCGTACTGTTGATGGTTGCGATTGCGTTGCTTTCTGACATGATGTTTCCTCCCTTTTTTATTAGCGCTGGTCACGCCAGCATGGATTCAAACTGCTGCTCGGTAAGCGTAGCCACGCCGAGCTGCTGCGCTTTGGCCAGCTTAGAACCGGCGTTCTCGCCGACAATCAAAAAATCAGTAGCCTTGCTTACAGCGCTTGCGGGTTTTGCGCCAAGCTGTAGTAGCCGGGTCTGAATGCCGTCTCGGGTGTAGTTTTCAAGCTTTCCGGTCGCTACGACTGTTTTACCGTAGAAGGGGTTGCTCGTGTTTGCCATAGTAGTCATTTCCTTTCTGAAATTAAGATGTTGTATCGCCGGACGCCATAGCTTTTCAACTCTCGCGTCGGAATACCAGGAATAGATGTTTTCATGCATGGTGGGGCCGAAGTCCGGAAGCTGTGTGAAGTCGAACCCGTCCTTGATGGCTTGCTCGAACGCTTCCCACTCCCCGCCGAAGTGACGGCTTATGACACGTCCGGCGGTTCGGCCTACGGTATGGATGCCACACCCCGCAATGAACTGGTTCAGTGTGCAGCTCCGGCTCTTGTCAATGCTGGCCTGAAGCCGTGCAAAGGACTTTTCTCCGAACCCTTCCGTTTTAACGATTTCGTCGTGGTATCGTTCCAGCTCATATAGGTCGCCGAAGCTTTTGATCCATCCCCTATCGATGAACTTTTCCAGCGTCTTTGCCGACAAGCCCTCGATGTTCATGCGGGTCCGCTCACAGAAATGCACGAACTTATCCACCAGCTTCGCGGGACAGTCCGGGTTCACGCAATGTAGAAAGCGTGTGCCGCCGGTGGTCTCCTTTACGATGATGGGTTCACCGCAGCAAGGGCAGGCGCTGGGGAGCGCCGCCGTTCCGCTTCGCGTGAGGTTTTCGGCAAGCTGCGGGATGATTTGGTTTGCTTTATAGATCTGAACCCTGTCGCCGGTCCCCAGTTGAAAGCTCTCGACAATGTCGAGATTGTGGAGATAGGCACGATTAACTGTTGCGCCGTCAATGACCACATCCTTGAACTTTCCGGTGATGGATACCATGCCGGTGCGGGTCGTAGCAAGCTCGAAGCCAAGAAACTCGGTTTCATACAGCTCATCCGCCCACTTGAGCGCCATGATGCGGTTTTCGTGATGGCCCGTCGCGCCCAGGCTCTCGCCGTAGGCAATATCATCGTATTCCACAATGAGGCCGTCCACGGGATACGGACATTTCTCAGGCTTAAACCAGTCTATGACCGCGCGGATCTGGGGTTCGGTGGGCAGATCGCCCAAGGGGAGATGGTACACCACATCGAAGCCCAGTTTTGACAGGAACGCCAACTGCTCATGCTTCATGG
>OHLF01000120.1_pt1 | contig 39314 bp, 29 predicted proteins | sample 1569001 | NCBI WGS metagenome assembly OHLF01 (sample SAMEA3879541, study PRJEB24766) | human gut metagenome | biome: human-associated habitat; feature: feces | place: USA | collected 1985/1987
CCGGCCATCGAGGTCGTCGACATGGGTGTGAGCTACAAGCAGCGTGATCCGGAGTCCCCGAAGTTCGTCACCATCGGCGAACGTATCCACTGCATCTCCCCGGTCATCCGCGAGGCCATGAACACCATGAACCCCGAGCCCATCCTGAAGCGTGCTGCTGAGCAGATCGCTGCCGGCGCCACCTATCTGGACGTCAACATCGGACCTGCTGAGAAGGACGGTCCCGAGCGCATGATGTGGGCTGTCAAGCTGCTGCAGGAGAACTTCAACAACGTGCCTCTGGCACTCGATACCGCCAACAAGCGCGCCATCGAGGCCGGCATCAAGGTCTACAACCGCACGAACGGCAAGCCCATCGTCAACTCCACCAACGGCGAGCCGGAAAAGCTTGCCGCCATCCTGCCGCTGTGCAAGAAGTACGGTGCCGCCATCGTGGGGCTGGCCATCGACGAAAAAGGCATCCAGCCCAAGGCCGCAGACCGCGTAGCCATTGCCCGCCGCATCACCGAGGCGGCGCTGGCAGCAGGCATTCCCCGGGAGGATATCTACATCGACTGCCTTACCCTGACCGCCAGCGCCCAGCAGGAGGATGTACTGGCCACGGTGCAGGCACTGGAAGCCTGCAAAAAGGAGCTGGGAGTGCGCACCGTGCTGGGCGTGTCCAATATCAGCTTCGGTCTGCCCTGCCGCACCTACCTGAACACCACCTTTTTGACCATGGCCATGTACGCCGGGCTGGACCTTGCCATCATGAACCCATCCAGCGAGGAGATGATGGCGGCGGTGTACGCCTACAACGTGCTGACCAACCGGGACAAGCAGAGCACAAAGTACATCGAGCGCTTTGCCGACCGCGTGCCCGCCAGCACTGCGCTGGCACAAGCTGCAAAAGCCGTGCCTGCCGCCAGTGCTGCCGAAGCAGAACTCACCGGCCCCTACGCCGCCCTGATGAAAGCGGTGGAAAAGGGCTTGAAGGGTGACGCCGCCGCCCATACCCGCGCCCTGCTGGCAGAAAAGCAGCCGCTGGAGGTGGTGGACGAAGCCTTGATCCCCGCTTTGGACATCGTGGGCGCCAAGTACGAAAAAGGCACTCTGTTCCTGCCACAGCTGCTGCAGGCTGCCAGCGCCGCCCAGAGCGCCTTTGAGGAGATCAAGACCGCCATTGCCCAAAAGGGCGAGGGCAGCGCCAGCAAGGGACGTATTGTCCTTGCCACCGTCAAGGGCGACGTACACGACATCGGCAAGAACATCGTCCGGGTCATTCTGGAAAACTACGGCTTTGAGGTGCTGGACCTTGGCCGGGACGTGCCGGTGGAGACGGTGGTGGACACCGTGCGGGAAAAGGACGTGCATCTGGTAGGCCTTTCGGCCCTGATGACCACCACCCTGAAAAGCATGGAGGAGACCATCGCCGCCCTGCACGCCGCGCAGCTGGACTGCAAGATCATGGTGGGCGGTGCCGTGCTGACCCCGGAATACGCCGAGAAGATCGGCGCGGACTGGTACGCCAAGGACGCCAAGCGCAGCGCCGACATCGCCAAGGAGTTCTTTGGGGTGTAACGCAAAAAATTTCAGATTCGGACTGCTGAGAAGCGCGGACTTTTCAGCAGTCTTTTTTATAGGCAGGGCGTTTATTTGCAAACTGTTCAAATTTACCACAAAGAATTGCCACGATTGTCTGGCATAATAAGGGTGCACTCAGGGAGAACGGAACGGACATCCCCCATAACCTCCGAAAGGTTCTCCCCGCAAAGCCCATGCAGGCACATTTCCCTGCGGGTGCGGCCGCAGCAGCGGCGCACAGCAGGCCCATAAAAAACTGTCTCCCGTTTCTATGCGAGGCAATAGCCAGAACGGCGGACAGACTACCAAATCCCTCCTGACCAAGCCGCAATGTTCAGGGGTTCCTATACAGCAGGCAGTGTCGCTTTCCTCCTCCTTTCCACGACACTGCCTGCTTTTTGTTTGCGCTGTTTCAAATCGGCTACCAGGCTAACCTTACCACACGCCACATGATACTGTTCCGGGGCGTGCAGTACGATATTGTCCACATCGACCCGTTCGAGGGCTACAAGGCAGACTTGAAGCTGTATTGCAAGCGAAAAAACAAATGAAATGGCGGCAAACTCCAAAAGCCTGCCGCCGTTTTTGTTATTTTATAAACTCATATTCAAAAAGCACTGGGACGATTTCAGAATTGTAATAGTCTTTGACAAGCGTTTTCAAGCCCGCAAGAGCAGTATGCAATTCCACGTTATCCCAAATTGTATTGCCCGTCGTTTCGTCAACGTGCGATGTATCCAGTTCAGCGTAAATCTGATATACACCATATGTCAAAGAAGGGCTATAGTTTTCTGCTTTCTTTGCCCATTGCAGAACCGTTTCCCATTGATTCAAAATAGCCTTTTCCCTATCACCGGGGATAAGCCCCTTTATATCGCGCAGGGCGATTGTTTTTCCGTTCGTACCGTCAAGGCAAAGTTCATCGCGATAAAACCGCCCATCGCTCCCCGTGAATGTGCGCATATGGTTCTGCATTTCTGTACAGGTGAAAAGCAGGCATTTCAAGAGGAATTGCGCAAGTTTACCACTTGCAACGTCCGCATTGTATCTGTCCGCGCCGTCCGCCGACTTCATAATGCGGGCACGTTCCGTCCATGCTCTGTTATATGTAATATAGCGTGAAGCGCAAAACATAGGAAGTTTTTCAAGATAGTTATCTTTACGCAGGAAAAAACCGTTTCCATCATAGCGAGCCGCTATCAAAAGGCTAGAATCCAAGTCTGGGTTATCAAATCCCGAACTGTGTGCGACCATATATCCCATTATATCGGGTGCGGTTGCGGGCTTGTTTCGTTGTTTGCCGCCTACCTTTTCAAGACCATTTAACCCTGCAAGAATACCCGTCCGCTGCTCATCTGGTATAGGGCGTTTGTCATAATATATTTTGCTGTATGTTGTAAAGACCTGTTTTACAGGGAGCAGTCCACACGAAACCAACGTGCCTGTGTTATCGTCTATATCATAAGCCGCTATTTCAATTTCCTTTCTGCTGTCAGCTATATTTTGCCAATATGCGCACATAATGCAAGCGTCAATATTAGTGTGAAAATGGCGGCGATTGTATGCAAATCCTTTGACAAATTTCCTGTCAATTAAATGTTGCGCTTTCCAATACTTGACAGGAGAATACACTATATAGCTATCTGTTGGTTGCCGCAAATAATATTTAAAACCAGACCAAATGAAAACGTTTCCTAAATCGTTGGACGCTGTTCCTTTGACTTCTTTTTTCATTTCAGTTACTACATAGCTTTGTTTCCAAGTAGATGATTTTTTGCTTTGTCCCTGTCGTTGGTGTTCGGCAGAAGTTGTTTCTGCATACGGTGGATTTTCAAACAATATAATCGTGCATTGTGGGTTGGCAATGTATTGCTTTATGACCGGATTTTCTATATATTCTTTGCTTAAAGCGTCTGCGCCCGAAACTAGCCCGGCGTTAAATGTGTCTGTCATTTCAATAGGCGGAATAATGTGCCGAACCTTTGCCCCTAACAATTCTTGAAGTACCTTGTACTCATAATATTCTACTGTTGAAACAACACAATGTGAAAGTTCCTCGTCTGTCAAACCTGCTTCAAGGTTTCCTGTTCCGGCGCACCTGTCAAGAATGATATAGTCATTTCCGGTGGGAACACGGGCGATTGCAGCCCGCACCAATTCAAGGGACTTTTCGGCATACAGCTTGTGCGTGTAAAATGCCCCCAAGTTCTTTTTCTGAAGCGTGTCATTTAGCTTATCCATCAAATAATTAAATTTGACATTTGTTTGCCCGGTATAAGGGTAAATGTACCGTTCAAAATGAACGGGTTTTCTAATTTCCCCGATTGTTTTGTGCTTGCCTGTATCATCACCAAGGAAATCTTCTTTCCGCGCCATTGGTACTGCTTTGTAAAAGGACATAGCCCACCCAACAATGCAATTTTCATCAATGTGTATCTTTGTATAGTTGCATTCTTTGAGCAGGGTAACAATGCTTTCCACGTCAAGCGGTTTATCAAAGTGCAACACTGTTTCAGCGTTGCAACCAATAAATCCACTATTGTCCTTTGATGCGCCGCCGAAATACAGCTTTTCAATATCCGACAAATACGGCGCGGAGCGGTACAGCCAAAGCGTGGTGGCGTTTACATCGATAATCAAAATATTCGCCGGAACGGGCTTGCCTTTGACGCGCAAGGCAGACAGGTATTTAATACATTGGAAAAGAACGGCGTTCAAATCGGTAACGTGCAACTTGAATTCAAGCAAGTTTCCGTTGATAACCCCATCGTTATTGTCTGCAAGTATTTCATCAATATCTAAAGCGGGATTGACACGGGGCAAAAATACCTTATAAAAGTCTAACTGTCCATCCCGTTCCAAAATGTACTTGTCCATAGCCTGACCTTACCTTTCAGGTACAATAATACAAATAATAGTATAGCATACCCCCGCCGTTTTTCAACGGGCAATCTTCTAATTTCTTCTGCTATTTTTCAGTGTCTTATTGCAGATTTAAGCGACAAATAAGCGACAAGCCACAAGGTACGGTGTCAAGATATTCGAAGAAAGTACAAAATATAGTATTAAAATCAAAGAAACAGCCCTGTATTTGGTATCGAAATCAAATACAGGGCTGTTGAGATATACTCTTTTTCAGAAGTTCGATGTACACGGAGCCCGTCTTGCTCCCGAATTGATTGACCAGTTCGTTGAAGTGATCACCCCCATTGCCGATTACTCCTACCGCTGGAAGCTGAACACCGGCTGTAAGAAGTCCAAAGGGAAGAAGTCTCCTCCCAGCAGACAGAACCCATCCACATTCTCCCCTGTCCTGTGCAGCAACAGCCTTCTGGATTGCAGGGTGAGCAGCTGTGCCGGGTTATCCGGGCAGCAAATTTCTGTCCGTTCCGCGCTCTTTGGTGCTTCCAGTTCCCAACAGGGCTTGCTTTCGCCCCAGCATTCCCGGCCGTCGCGCAGCAGCGTCAGGTTCAGCATCAGGGTCTCGTACAGATTATCACCCTGTGCCTGAATAAAACCGATCTTGCCCAGCCACCCGGCTCCTACGGACGGAAGTCCCTTTCCTTTTGGCTTTGCAGAGGTGTCATCATAGCCGTTCACGCATAGCAGCCATCGTGCCGCACGGTCCGGCTTCAGGAACTGCGCATGGAACAGCTGCACCTCTTTGTCCGGCAGGCTTTCCCGCAGCAGCTGTGCGATCTTCTGCGCTTTTTTGACCGTGTTTACGATCACTCCTGCGCAGCCGCCCTCGGCCAGTTTCCGGCGCAGCAGCGCGGGCAGCTCCGGCTCTGTGAGCGTGGTCAGCTGCACCGTTTGACCGGGTGCATCCGATGGGATGGCCGTCTGTTTTACCTCTACGCCGTCCGTCCATGTCAGCAGCGGATAGCCACAGGCTGGTATTCTCCGGGTCCGTTTTACCAGCCAAAAACCTTGTTTTATTCAACGTCCAGCGCATTTTTGCTCCTTTTCCGGTGTGTGCCTTCCATGTGCCGAGCATAACAGATAATATGCACTATAATCAGTACTTTCAGCATTTTACCTCCGCAAATGAAAAAAGCGGCACACCGGGTCGTTCCTCATCAAAACGGACGCACCCTCGCAAGGTAAAGAAGCCTGCTATTTATGGCCCTGTTCCGCCTTCTGTTCCAAAGATACGCTTCCGCCCTTCTGCTGTTAACGGCTCCGCGCAAATTCATCAAGGCTACAAAAAAACGATTTCTTTGTATATAAAAACCGCCCCGGCTTCCTGTTACGGAAACCGGGGCGGTTCATTTGCTTTATTTATGCTTTTTCAAGCGCTCACGCAATTACTTGCGGGGGTTCTTGATCGCAGCCTGGGCGGGTGCCAAAATTACAGGGCGTTCGCAACAGTGATATGCCGTTTCTTTAACACGCTGTGTCTCCAAAGAACGGCTTCACTGTACTAAGAGAAACTCCGTTACGCTTTGCTTTTTCCTGTTCATAAGTCACACGGGTAACTTCCTCAATAAAAGCTCGGACTTCCGGCGTTGCTGTTGACCATGTGACATTAAAGCGTCTGCAAATTTGATAAAATGTGCGATAAAATATCTCTCGCTCTGCATCACGCTGAAAATATTCTTTTGCACTCATCAAACACACCTCATTTCAAGTAAGTTACAAAGATGTTCATTGCCGCCTCACCAGAAAGTTCATAACGCGGTGCACCGCCAAAACTCGGCAATGGACAAGCTCCATAGTCCCGGACATAATGCTCTGCCAGCTCCGGAACCTTTGCCTCGAACGTGACCGTCCCGCCGCATTCATGGTCAATCGACAGCTTGATTCCGTACGCAATCAACACCCGGCCAATGCCCTGATACTTTTTAGAATGCCCGACAATTGTCGGATTGCTTTCCGGCTGGCTCTCAATGTAGGTAATATGAACCATCACGTCATTTTCCAATATTTCGTATGCAGCCAGCGCAACCAATTCGCCATTACTCGTCTTTAAGGCATACTTTTCAAAGGCATCATCCTGAATATAATCTGACAACCAGCTTGTTTGCCAGCCGGGTTCTTTTTCAGTCTGTACCGCATCAGACTTTTTCATACGCACGATTTTCACACTGATATTCTGACTGCCGTCTGTTTTTATAATAAATGGTACAAACTTTGCCATACAGACCTCTTTTCCTGAATAAAGCATTTTACAGTCTTATTATACTCAGTCGCTCTTAAATTTTCAACCAGTTACCGCTCCCCTCTTTTTAAATATTTTTGTGTAAATATGTAAAATAAATATTGACAAATTTGGGGAATCGACGTATACTTGCATTAAAGGAGGCGATAGTCATGTATGACATGAATGATTTGTTTAATTCCCGTGATGTGGTAGGATGCAAGCTAAACCAAATCATTGGCAGTCACAAATATACCAAAAGCAATGTATGCACTGGTGCAGGTATCTCTCGCCCAACACTTGATAAGCTCTTAAATGGCGAAGTAACCAACAAAACCAATTTTGAAAAGCACATTTCAAAGCTGCTTGCATTTCTTTCCCTCACGCCCAGTGAACTGATGGGTGGCATCGCCAACCCTTTCACTGACTCTAAAACGTTGCGTGATGCACTCCACCTCGATCTTCAACAATTGAGCCAACGATGTGGACTTTCCATTGATGAACTGCAAAAAATTGAAGCTGGAGAAGATGTCCCCCTCGCAGAACTGCGAGATGTCGCCTATTGCCTTGGAACCGGAGTAACTGGTGTACTGGGCGACGGTTATTTTCAAACTCCGGTCAGCAGCATGGATTACTTTGTTAAAAACGTTCCAGCAACAATCCATTCTCCCGGTGGATTTTGGGGACACTTAGGCATCTTAGTCCAAGGTCAGCCAAAATATTTGTGGTTTCCGATAACGGCCTATACCCGGCAGCTAGTTTATAAAAATAGCACTGAAAAATATATGGCCATTCCTTGTATGGACAACTCTCTTTTGCTGATCAACTGCGATAAAATTGAAGAGCTGGTGCTTCTTGATGAGGCCTGCGGCTCTCCTGTTGACATGGATTGGGACAGCACTGTAAGTGAGGGCGAAATTCCGGCGGTTGTGTATGAAGCGTTTGATGATTATATGACATACAAAGACGTCGGAGACACTCCTTCCCACTACGATCTTTCCGCATTACTGGTAGGGGCCATCGACCACATTATTGATATTTGTAAAATCGATTCTGAAGCGTTCGCTTCTAAACTGAATACCGCCACTATTATATTCTCGAATGGTCGAATTCAGCACCTCTCTTTGTCTTACGATGTCTCGGACTCTTTAGCCACTGCTGTGCAGCAAATTTATGAAATGGGCGAATTACTTGATAATAGCATTGTAACGATTGAGGCCTGCGATGAAGTCGAGACTCTGATCAACTTTAAGAACATATCAATGATTCAACTTCCACTTGCAAAAATTGAGTGCGACATTAAGAGATTTCTGTCCAAGACGGATAATGCGTAACTGGGAATCAATTCATTGACAATCCACAATATAAAACCCGCCTCGGCTTCCTGTTGCGGAAACCGGGGCGGGTTTATTTTACTTATGAAGTTTTATGTGTGCTCTCTCACGCACTCACGCAATCGCTTGCGGGGATTTTTAATAGCAGCCTGAGCAAGTGCCAAAATTCAGGGCATTTAGGAAGAATGATAGTACGTTCTTATCTTCGCATGAATTCTACTCCAGAAATGTTTCTTGTTCGATTGTGACCCCATATTGCAAAATCTTATCAATTGCATCAACAAACAGCGTATGTCTTCCCGCATTCCGCTCTTCCTTCAGCTTCTTCAGATACTGCTCCGGCCGCTTCAGGCCATTTTTGTGGTACTGTTCCACAAAGCGCCCTTCCATACGCATGGGTTCAAGCTGTGGGAACACCGTTTGCAGGTTTTCAAACATACAAAAACCGCCCAGATCAATATCTGCCCAGAATCGAATTTGCATGGTTTCCCCTGCCGCAGCAGCCAGTTTTTCAAAAAGTTTTTTCTTCCGCGGGCTCAGAAAGCCGCCGTGATAAACAACAAGTTCTTCCAGCTGTTTTTCCGCCAGCAAATATTCATCATAGTTCGTTTTATTTTCGATAAAGGTAATGCAGCAGATGTTTTTCAGTTCAATGTCCACAATCTCTGACACAAGTGTACTGGGCAAAGCCAATCCATAAGGTTCTGCTGCGCTGAGCCGTAGTTCTCCCTTCTTCAAGCAGATTGCGCAATCGCCCGAGAGTTCGTAAAGCTCCGGGCGGGCATAGATTCCCAGAAATGCAAGCTGATCCCGCTCACCAAGTTCCGCTTCTGTACAGGCCGCCGCCAGTTGGGTATTGTACTTTCGTGCAATGATAAGAAACAGCTCCCGTACATTTCGCTCAAAATACTTGGTATCGTGAAAACACTGGCTGCTGAATGCACGCATCGTCACACTGCCGGACAGCTCCGCATACCGTTGAAACGTGAGCAAAAGCTCCTGCAGCAGACCGTCGTTTTCCCTGCAATACGTCGGCACTTTCATGCTGTTCCGCACCTGAGCACATACAGCATCCCTCCATGCCGCGATCCATGGAACGGGATTGTCTGCCAGCTTCTGCATGATGATGTTTGCAACCTCTTCTGCCTTTTTTCGCGGATGCACTCTGTCGGCGCATTCATAGCACTGTGCGACCCGTTCCAGATCCAGCACAATGCAGGAGAGAACGCTCTGCTTTCTCGCCCATTCCAGACGCACCAAAGCCTGCTGCTCCAGCTCCCGCGCTGCAATATTGTAAGCATCCCGAACCACCGCATCTTCGTATTGATACTCCGGCAACTCCCTTTTATCAATGCGCAGCATTACCCGACGTCTGGATGTGTTGGGTTCAGAAAGATGCTTACTGTTTTCAAACTTATCCAGCAGACGATTCAGGATCACCTGTGCTTCCTTCATTCTGCATCTCCTTTCCAAATGGAATAATATGCATCCGGTATCCGGATTTGTCCACTAATAATGTACGATCTGCAATGGGCATAATGTCCGAGACCTTATCCGGCGGCGTACAGATGATCGCCTGCAGCCCCATCTTTCGGAGAAGGAGTACACTCTCCGTGATCCGGTCACTATCCATTTTATTGAAAGCTTCATCGAACACCACCAGACGCACCGTATTACCAAAACGGGTAGCATCGTTGACGCGGTACAGCTGGGCAAACGAGGCCAGCACCGCAATATAGAATGGCGTTTGTGTTTCGCCACCGGACTTCATATTCAGTGTTTGAGAAAGCAGCTGCTTGGAACCGTTCTGATCGGTCGTTTCCAAATCAAACTTCAGATACGTCCGGAAGTCTGTATAGCGGACGATATTCTCCTGCAGTTCGCTCTGTTTGCGGACATTGAGCTGCGTATCGTCTGCCATTGTGATCTGGCTGAACAGTTTTTCGATCAATGGGCCGTATTTTTGCTGAAAGGGCAGTGCGAATAGACCGGATTCGCCTTCCATCAGTTCATCTGCCGTGATCATGTTATAGTAATCCAGATAATCCGGGTTTGGCCCTACGCGGAATTGGTACTTGTCTGTGCCAAATTGTGCCTGGCGCAGGGCCTTGTTCAGATTGTGCACCTGGTCTTGCACCTGGTCGATGCTGGATTTCAGTTTGGCAAGGAAATCGTTCTGGAATTGCTCCATTGCGCTTTCCCGTGCCGCCCGGATCTTTTCTTTGTATCGGGGCAGCTCGCTTTCCTGCAGAGTACGCCGTTCTTCCTCGTATTCGGTGTTATCCATCACCTCGATCTGGAATGCACAGGGTTTGAACCGTTCTGCATATTCTCTGCGTGCTGCAAACAGTTTCTTCTGAGCCCCGTCCATCGCCTTTGTGCTCTGCGCCAAACTGTCGCCAAAGTTCTTGCGGATGACATCTGCCTTTTTCAAGCGGACAAGCTCCTGCCGATAGCGGGGAACGCCGATGGTTTCTCGGTATTCCTTCGTGAATTCCTCGTTCAAAACATCTTCGATGGCCTCATACCGTTGGTATTTTTCCGGCAAGATCTCATATTCCAGCTGATGGATGCGGCCTTCCAACTTCCCTTTTTGCACATTTTTCGCATCTTTTTCCTTATTGAATGCAAGGATCTCTTCTTTCAACTGTTCAATGATGCGCCGCTGCTCATCCAACCAGAACAGATTCAGCTGGGAAAGCTGATTTTTGACTTCTGCGATTTCCTTGATGATCGTCTGGACGCGCTGGTAGTCCTCCTGCTTTTGCGCCACATCGATTCGGACGAATCTTTGGGTAAAAAGCGGCTCCTGCAGGCCGGTCAGCTGCTTCTGGAGCGGCTGCCAATGCCGCAGCTCTTCCTGCAGACAGGCCAGTTCCTTTTCCAGATGGTCGATGCGGAGCTGCACCGCACGCCGCCCGATGAAGGCGTCTTCCATCCAGCCCTTCCGAAGTGCGCGGGCCACATAGCCCTGATACAGCATTCCTTCCGCCGTGATTGCCGTCTTATAGCAGCGCAACTGTTCTGCCGTGTCGCAGCATATCACCCGACCCAGAAGATAGTCCACATAGCTGCGTGCCAGCTTGTTTTCTGTCTCCACCTTTTCCGCCAGACTGCCGGGCAGCGGTCGAAGTGTTTCCTTTTCTCGCAGTTTTCCGATATCTACCAGACCAAACGCACGGTACTCTGCTTCCTGCTTCAGCCGGTCGTAAATGTTAAGTGCATCCTGATAACGTCCCGGCTCCACCAGCAGATAATATTTCTGGTTATTTAGGTAACCTTCTACCGCTCCACGCCAGCGCTCATCTGCCATTTCCAGCACATCAGCCAGAATATAAACGGGAACCGCATGCCCCGTTTTATCCGCCAGATCCTTTTCCAGCCGGTCTTTGAACAGCAGAAGTCCATGGGGATAATCTTTGATGTTCCTGCGCAGATTTGCAAGCACCGCACTTTTCTGGTCGGCTTGCTTCTTCAGCTCTGCAATACGATCCTCTGTTTTATGAGCCGCACTGCGGACAGCATCCGACAATTCGGCCGCAGCCTGCTGCCCCGTTTCAAACAACTCCACAGGCCGGGCAAACAATCCCTTCTCGTCACCAGTAAATACAGTATATGCTTTCTGCGCAGTGTTCGCCGCTTCCTGCACCGGTATGAGAAGTTCTTCCGGTTCCAGTTCTTGTATCTCCCCACAGAATCTCTGCAAATGCCGTGCTTCCCGCTTGATCTCCACTTCAAGATTTTGCAGACCCTGTTCCAGCTTTTTCTGCTCATCTCTCAGAGCCTTTTCCGTGTTGAGCAGACGCTCTTCCTCCTGAAAAACGTTACTCTGCCTGCAGGCCAGCTCCAGCTCACTGCGGCGCGTTTCTTTCTGTTCGATCTGCCGCTCAAGCTCCTCCCGTTGCTCATTCACATTTGCAAGGTTCTCCTTGCATTCAGTTCGTTCCAATTCCCTCTGGTCGATCTCTGTCTGCGCAGCTTCTTTTTCGGCCCACCGTACCAGAAACTTCTGGATCTGGCAGCGGTCTATGGCTTGGTTCATCTCCTGATACAGCCCGCTGATTTGCTGCAGCGCATCCAGCTTTTCCTGCTGACGCTGCGCCAGCAATTCGTGCCGTTTATAATCCCGGATGTTTTGCTGCATCAGCTCAATATTGGGTTTATCCGGAATATCGCAGATGTTCTCCGTAATAAATTTTTGGATATCCACAATTGGCCGGAACGAAACAGCTTTCTTCATCATCCGTAAGACCTGCTCGTTGTGGACGTTCCACTTTGCAAGCATGTTGTGGCGATACTCTTTTTGAGTATCGTAAAATTCTGCCCGTGCATAGTTCTGCTTCAAAAAACGGCGAAGTGCAGAAATCTCCATTGCCTCGCCCTGTTCAATAAAGCAATTTTCCGGCAGTGTCCCCGTGTAAATAAAGAATGTATCACGGTAACTTCCATCGCTGCGGCAGTCAAAGGTAACGCCCGTCACAAAGCTGCTGCCCTCCATCTCATCCTGAAATTCGCAGACAATATAGGTAGAAAAGTCCTTACCACGGCGGGAATACGGGCTGTTATCATCCATGTCGGCGCGCAGATAGCCTTCCAATGTGCGCTGCGATTTTTCGTTGGCTGCCTGATTAAAATTGCGGGAATTTGTCTCGCCCAGCAGTACGATCTGCAGTGCATCGATGACCGTTGACTTTCCGGCGCCGTTCTTGCCGGTCAGAAAATTGATGTCGCCCACTTCAATCAGTTCCTTACTGAAATAGAGCCAGTTGATCAGCAGGATCTTCTTCAGCTTCTTCATCTGTTTCCTCCTTTTTCAAAACAGACACCACCAAGTTCAGCTTTTCGCTGGAGACCGCAGAGAGAATGGTGGGCAGTACTGCGATCTTGCAGCTGCCCTGGTTGAATTTTCCTTCCAGTCTTTGAATCACAGAATGGTTTTCCAGTACCGTAAACGCGCGTTTGACCTCTTCCATATTCGGCTTAGCCGGAAAAACGGGATAGTCGGTCACCACTTTTTCCAGCACATCCCGCACAGTACACACGGCATCCTGCTCCAAACCCAAACGCTCCATGTTTTCTTCGTAGATCAGCCGCAATGCCAGCAAAATCGCCGTTTCTTTTTTATTGAGGTTGCAACGGTTAGCCTCGTCTGTGTTCAACACATAAAAGTATCCGTTCAGTTCATCCCTGCGCAAATCCCAGTCCAGCAGGCTCAGGTACTCCTGTACAGCCTCATAGTGCCGTGATAGAAAAAGATAGTCTGGGTTATCCACCCTGCCTTTTCCCGGCTGGTAGATGGTTCGCACAATGTATGTGCAGCTGAGCAGCTGATTGCAGACAGATTTGAATTGTTCCAGTTCTTTTGCCGTTGCATTGGTAACAAAATCAAAATTCACGGCTTCTTCTCCTTCCTCCGGATCTGCATTTGCGGAATCGAATAGCCATTTTTGCAAAAAATGCCACCGAGTTCCTGGACCACATAACCGGCAGATGCATCCTTGCTTCCAAGGATTGCCAGCAAACTCATGATATAATCCTTGTCTTCTTCAAGCGAGAGCTCCTCCGAGCAACGAATGTCAGCGTCTCCCAGCCATCCCTGCACGTAAGCATTTACTGCTGCCCGGCCATATTTCGATTGCAGTAACTGTGCCGCTCTGACCTGTTCTTCCGTATTCAGTGCCTGATCATCTTGTATCAGCACCGACGCGGTTTTTGTCCGTTTTTCGGGGCGCTTACGGTACCACAGACTTTTTTCTGACAAAAAAGACTGCTCATACAATTGAAATGCCGGTTGTATCTGGTCCACCAGCTCAGACGCCCTGCGGTTTCTGGACAGTGCCGTCAGCAAAACATTCAAATTGCCGCGCACGCTTTGATCTCGGTTCGTCAGGTTCTCGATTTTCTGTGTTGCTGCCCTGGTATAGCGCCGGACCTGCGTATCAATTTCCTCAAGATAGTCCTTCTCTAAATTGTCATAGCGTTCTTCGATCCAGAAAATTTTCCTCAGCAGATCGGCACGGCAGTCTTCCAATGTCTTGCCCCGCTTATCACGCAATGCTTCATTTGCCATCGCCATCAGCAAGGTATCATCCTCTTCCCAGCGCCTAAGCACAGACTGAATGGGCACACGATACTTCGGCACTGAATCTTTGATTTTCAGCGGACGGATATATGCCTCCACAACCTTTTGTCCGAAGTCGTTAAAGTGTGCAGCCAGCACCTGGTTGACATCCTGCATATCGATCTGCGTCTGAAAATAATGCTTCACATTATGATAGACCATTTGCAACAAGCTAATCAGCGCCGTTGTGTTATCGTAGGCACTATAGAGAGCCGTCATTTTATCGTAAGCATTGTTGCTGTCGTCGGCGGTCTTTAAGACTGAGAAAGTTCCGAACACATAGGAATATCCACGAGCCGGGCTATCATCGCAGAGTTGGTGGAATAATTCCAGCAAACGGCTGCTGTAATTAGGAATCGTGATATACTCTTCAAAGTCGTCCCCGCGTTCTTTCTCAAACCACCCCTTACTACACAGCTTGCGGATCAAAAAACGAGCGCGGCCAGAGATATCCCTCAGTTCCTCTTCGTCAATGTCTTCATTTTCAAACGTAGCATCCGCCAGTTCCTGCTCCAACCTGCCGCGCAGCATGGAATACAAGACATCTTCCCGTATTTTCAGGTTTTCTTGGTATGCTGCGTACAATACATCCAGTGCATCCGCATATAAAATACGGTTGGGCGAAGCCAGCGGCGAGAAAAGTTCGCTTGGAACCGCTTCAAAAAACTTCATAAGCCTACCACCTTATTCGACTGATATACGCTTTCTTTTCTATTATTGTACCCTCTTTCCTCTCACAAAACAAGATGCAAAACCGTCCCAGCTTCCTGCTACGGAAACCGGGGCGGCTTGTTGCGTTTTATGCGTTTTTTCTGCTTTTTCAGACTCTCACACAATTACGCACGGGAGTAATCCAGGCGAGGAATCACAGATTATTCGAAATAGCGGTGGCCTATCATTTTACTTCCCTATCTTTTTGAGCGATACGATATACTGCTGCACGAGTGTTGCCTTCTCGTACAATTCCCCCTTCTTCCAGCATTTTCTGTAGAATACGGTACGCCTGTGGTGGTGATACTCGCAAAAGTTCGACTACATCTTTTCTCGTGATAACTCCCCCGACTTTTAGCTAGTTTCCTAATCAGTTCTGGCAACTTGTCTATATCAGTCTGACGAACATATTTTGCAGGGTTCTTATATACTTTTGCACTTAAATATAGGCTCGTCCTCGACCATTTCCTACCGCTTCAACCATGCCAGATTCCGTAAGACGTTCCAAGTTCGAACGCATTCTCACCTTCACCATCGACTTTGAAACCGCCAAACGTTACCGGGAAGCCAACAAGATGCCCCACCAGTTCCGCCGTGCAGCGTGGACCGACCTGACCGTGGAGGTGTATCTGTGATGCTTCTGGGAAGCAGTTCTGTGTTAAGCACGATTCATCTCATACATAAGCAAACAAATAAGGCCCACCGCCAAAATTGACAGTGAGCCTTATTTTATGCTCTATTTTTAACGATAATTCGCTATAAAATCATTATGCTCTCGGATTTTTGATCGCAGCCTGAGCGGGTGCCAAAATTACAGAGCGTTCGTTTTACTCCACCATGACATTAATCATTATCGAATGACCTTTCTCGAAAGAAGCACCAAGAAATAGCTTGTCATTGTCACTCCAGAGAACGCCTCTACCAATGAAACCATCTTCGTTGCAAGTGTAGCAGGAAAAAGATCGCCATAGCCTACTGCAAAAAAAGTAATGGCACTTGCATAAATGCACTCTAGCCATCCACTTACTCCTTGATATTGTAAACATGGTATTACATAATATGCCGTTCCGAATATTAAAATCAGAAGAATTATAGTTAAAAATGTTCGGCACGGTTTGGTTCCATATCCGCTAATCCAATCCAGCAGCCTGCGTAATCCTCTTATATAATATCTTTTTTCTTCTTTCGTTTTCGCTTTTTGATAATGAAGATGACAAATATCTTCATTATCATATTCCCCGAGCTGTCTAAAATTTTCCTTTAGCATCAAGAGTTGTTCATTCTTTTTTTCGGTAATCTTTTCAACTAGTTTAGGGAAGTCTTTAAAATAAATTCTCCCACTATTGATTGCATCCTCAAATGATACTTCTTCTGTATCTTCTAATGCAATCCTTAAAATATTTGTATTTATGCAATCATTAAATAGAAATCTTTTTATGCTTCCACTAAGATTACTTTTACCCAAAATTTCACAACGCAGCAATTCCAAGCAATCAAATCTTGCTTCTCTAATGTCTAATTCTTTTATTGACGCATTAGACAACTTTACTTGAGAAATATTTGATTTCACAAAACACAAATTTTCAAAAGTCTTCGGCAGCGGATCCAAGCAAACCTCTGTTTCTTCTGTTTTGGCACATGAAAAATCCAAACTTAAAGATTGCGTCATTAGCATCGTTAAAATTTTCGATTTGCGGGCTTTTATGTAACGAAATGATACTTCTGGTGTAAAATATCTACTTCCGCCACACTCAATTCCTCCTAATGAAATCTCCGTTTCTATAATATGAGCATCGCTAAATTCAACATTTCCATTTACAAGGGTAATATCGCCTATATCAAGATTTAGATTATAAAATCCTGCATATGAAAAATCCAAATCTTCACTTTGAATCTTTAACTGCATAAGATGAATCAGTTTTGGCTCTTTAGAATAAAAAATCGCTGCCCTAGCTGTTATTTTTTCATATTCTCTATAAGGATTTCCTTCTACTTCATAAGGTGCTTTATCTCCAAGCCACTCAAATTCATCTATATACGTATAATCCAAACATATCTCTTTTTCTTGCCAATCATACTCCTCCAATTTTTTATAATCTGGAATTTCTAGTTGTGCAATCTGTTCTTCCTTGCCACTCTCGCTTAGTTGGTATACCGCAACGCTTTTCCCGGATCCTACGTTCGTTGTATTATGAGGGTAAATTCGCCCATCTTGTTTATTTGTGATTTTTTCATCCCAAATCCAGAATTTTTTCTCAGGATTTGAAACTTCTTTCGTTATAAGTTTCATATTTTGCCTCGCACCTTTTTCATGTGCATCTTCCAATTTACTCCGGTTTCCCTTTCATCATCTGACCCAGAATCGCATTCTTCGTGCTATCACTCAAATAGGCCTTGTTTAGCGTTTTCTTAGTATAATTCAGATATGTCCCAGCCGCTTTCTCTATCAAAAGTGCCGTAAAGTAGCGCTCCCAGCTAAAATATTCCTTACTATCGATGTAGCCAGACGGTGTTTGCAAAATCTGTGTGGTCTCTGCATCTTTCAAAATTCCAGAGGAAAGTATCAGCCATTCAAAAGATTCCGGCAGATATAGTGCCAGATTTTTTCTTGTCTGCACCAACTGCAACACCCTGTCCATTTCCGGGCCAAAAGCGGCACCATCTGCAATCACCAGAATCTTTTCATCCTTATGAACCTTCAAATAGGAAAATACATTAGATTTTCCGTTCGCAGTATCACATTGCATTTGATGTTCTGTACAGACCGCATCAAAAAACTGATACCCCGAATTGCTGTCCTCGGTCAGAATTTTCTCCGGCTTAATTTTTTCCGTTGTACTGTCCGGGTAAATTCGATAGAACGAATGATAACTCCGTTTCAGTGTCCCATACTTTCCAGAGGTTCGGATTCCATACACTTCTTCCACACTGTATGGCAAGGCCGGCAAACCCTCTCTGGTCACGATGACATAATAGTTGTCGGTCTGCTGAATCGCACGTGCAAAATCTTTGGTCTTGACAAACTCGTTTCCTTCGTCGATAAAAACAATGCTGTCCTGAATATTGTCAAGTTGTCCCTTCCAAAGATTTCCTTCTACCACATAGCAACCTTTGTCACAATTCAGAGTGACCGGTCCACTTTCTCCATCGTTCATATGTGTACGAATCATATCCACAAGGGTCGTTTTACCCGTTGCGCTATCCCCGCGAATGATAGTTAAGTTGCGCCGCAGTTCAAATTCATATTTCAGGTACTTTGTGCCAACGACCACTTTATGAATGCCTTTCATTTTTGTCAGCCCCTTTACACAAACTCACCTGCGGCCAAAATCAGCTCTTCCATACTATGAACGATTTGATTCGTATTCAGCACTTTTATTGTAAATGGTTTTTTGCCAAAATCCATCAGGTGGCGCAAATTCACCGTGCGATCCTCCTGCTCTGCAATTTTGAGCAGCCACTTTGCACAGTTGTTACCACAAGTCGATACATTGAACACTTTCTCCGGCTCAAACTTTACCAAAATCAGTGTCTTTACGCCACCAGACAAACCAATCGGTGGAATTTTACCCAAGACCGGGCTGTCAATGATACCACTGTCAATCACAGTGGATCTATCTACATCCTGAATCATTTCCTTGACCATCGGGTCAACGATCCAGCCTTCCTCGTAATCATATTTGAAATAGGAAGCTGTATTGTACACCGCTTCCTTCATATCACCGTAAAAAATGTTCAGCATCTTATCACCTCATCGATGTGCGTACTTCTGCTATCATTGTACCCTCTTTCAGCCTACAAAACAAGATGCAAAAAGCTCTTGGCCTCCATTACAGAAGCCAAGAGCTTTTATCTTCTTTATCCTACCAGATTTTATTTTCGGGGAGACTTAATCGCAGCCTGAGCAGGTGCCAAAATTACAGAGCGTTCCTCGCTTCATTTGTTCTATGCGATTACCCTCAATCTCATAGCCTTTTTTCAAATCCGCCATGGATCAGAGGACCTACAAAGAACGTGACGAAGGCATTGGGATCCTGCTCGTGAATAATTTCCTGCAGCTCCCCGATTTCATACTTGTTCACGGCACAGAAAAGGATCTTCTTAGGGTGGTTGGTGTACGCACCGTATCCGTTCCAGAAGGTGACGCCGCGTCCCATCTTCTGCAGGATTTCAGTCTGCACAGTGGAAACATCCGTAAATATCAGGGCCGCCACATTGATGTTCTGGTCGTGAAACCTATCTGCCACCGTATACAGGATTGCCACAAAGATGATGGAGTACATCGTAGTTTCCAAATCAAAAAGGAATAGGCAGACCGAAAAGAGAACCGCATTGACATAAATAGAAAGCCGTCCGCTTTTAAAATCTGGGTATTTCTTTACCAGACACATGCATGCAATGTCCATGCCGCCGCAGCACCCACTGCCCCGCAGCGCATAGCCGACACCTACACCACAGAGAATAGCGCCGAAGATACTGTTTAGCAGCACATCCTCCACAAGGGGTGCTTTGAGCGGCGGAAGTACTGAGAGAAGCAACGTCTGCACTGCTACCGAGAGCATGGTTTTGATGCAGAACCTGCGGCTCATGACCCGGTATCCTATCAGGAACAGCGGTACATTGATGAGGAAATTGATCATACCAACAAGGTTTGCATCACTGCGGATTGCAATGAACCTACGCAGAAAAATCTCTATAATCTGAGCCAGGCCTATCACACCGCCAAAGTTGATACCATTGGGGGTGACAAACAGGTAGATACCCAAAGTCAGTAGTGTGGAGCCAAATATCAGATCAAAATACTGCTTATATGCTTTATTCATAGCACTCTTCCCGAATCTTCTGTGCATACCAACCAAAAGAATCTTTTTTGTAGCGGGCGAGGTCTCCGGTGCCGTCGTTATGTTTATTTACATAGACCAGTCCGTACCGCTTATCCATTTCACCGCCGCCCGCGCTGACCAGATCGATGATGCCCCAGACCAGATATCCCATGCAGGGAATGCCGTCCTCCAGAACGGCTTTTTTCATCTGGGTGATATGAGCATCGAGATACTCCACCCGGTAGGGGTCATGGACGGAACCGTCTACTTCCAGAGTATCCTCCACGCCCAAACCGTTTTCCACAATGAACAACGGCTTGTGATAGCGATCATACAGATCATTCATGGTCACGCGCAGGCCGACCGGGTCGATCTGACGTCCCCATTTCGTGATCTGCAGATACGGGTTGCGCAGGGTAGTAATGGCGTTGCCATCCGCCACATTTTTCAGATGCTCCGGATCCGTGGAGATCAGTCTGGAGGAATAGTAACTGAATCCCAGAAAATCGCAGGTGTTCTGAGCCAGAAGTTCGTCATCACCCGGCTGTTCGTCCAGCGTGATGCCCAATTTTGCAAAGTAATTCCGGGCGAATCCGGAGTAACAGCCGTTCAATTGGACATCCGGAAAAATGTAATTTTTGTTGTTACTGATACGTGCTTCCATCACATCATTGGGGTTACAGGAATAGGGATAAAAGCTTCCGGCCGCCATCATGCATCCAATTCGGAAATTCGGGTTGATTTTTTTACCGATCCGCACCGCGCAGGCACTTGCCACCAGCTGGTTATGCGCGGCATTGTACACGATCTGGTTGAACTCCGGGTCGTCCTTGTCCACCAGCAGGCCACCGCCCAGATAAGGGATGTGGGTGATCATGTTGATCTCATTGAAGGTCATCCAGTATTTTACCAGATTCCGGTAGCGGTCAAACACGGTGGCAGCATATTTTTCATACAGTGCAATCAGCCTGCGGTCTGCCCAGGCACCATATTTCCGGATCAGGGCTTCCGGCACATCAAAGTGGCACAGGGTGACCACCGGCTCTATCCCGTACCTACGACACTCCGTAAACAGCTCCTCGTAAAAACGCAGGCCATCTTCGTTCGGGGCGTTCTCTTCCCCGGTCGGATAGATCCGCGTCCATGAAATGGACAAACGCAGCGCCTTGATCCCGCTCTCTGCAAGAAGGCGGATATCCTCTTTGTATCGATGATAAAAATCAATTGCTTCCCGACTAGGATAATAATCGTACCGCGTTTCCAGAATGTTTCCCGGATGCAGCATGGCATTCCATCTGCCGTGGGCTGCATCCGGCAGAAAGTCAGCAGACGCAGGCAGCCTGCCGTCTTCCTGCCAGGCACCCTCGCACTGGTTAGCCGCAAGTGCTCCACCCCACAAAAAATCGGACTTAAGTTTCATAATACCTCCAACGCCCCGGGACGCATGCGCTCCCCGGGGCGAACAAAATTTTGAGATCAGTGTTTCTTCAAGATTTCCTCGTCAAAGCCAAAGAGAATCGTAAGTACACAGGATGCTACGATCGTCACGATGATTGCAATAACCATAGCCACGATGGTATCCTCAAAGATCGGCAGGGCAAACAGGGAGGAAGAACCATACTCGTAGTTATGGGCACCCAGCAGAGCGGCCACGACACCACCGATGGCGCCACCGAGGGAAACAGCCCACATAGGTTTCTTCAGCGGCAGGTTAAAACCGTAAATGGCCGGCTCGGTCACACTAGCAAAGATGCAGCCCACTGCAACGGACAGTGCTTCGGATTTGATTGCCTTGTCCCTTGCCTTGATGGCGATACCCAGAGAAGCGCCGCCTTCTGCCATGTTGGACAGCAGCATACCGGGGCGGAACAGGGGATCAAAACCAGTTTCCGACAGCAGCTGGATCATGGGAGCTCCCAAGGTCATGTGCATACCGGTCATGACCATGTAGGGGAACAGAGCCGTAAACAGAGCAACCGTGATGGGGCCTGCAATGTTATACAACCACAGGATCGCGGCGGTGACATAGGTACCTGCCAGCTGACCCAGAGGCGCCAGTGCAAGGATCGAGACGGCATAGGTGGCGGCCATTGTCAACGTACCGACAAAGATAGGCTTGAACACGCCGGGGATCACTTTGTTCAGGAATTTTTCCACATAATACGCAACGATTGCCAGCAGCAGCGCAGGAAGCAGAGAACTGCCGTATCCTTTCAGGGCAACATTGATACCAAACATGGTGACTGGATCGCCAGCACTTACAATAGCCGTCCATTCAGGAGCGACCAGTGCACCGGCCACGACCATGGAATACGTGGGGGTCGCACCCAGTTTCTTGGCCGCTCCATAAGCGACCAGAATGGGCATGAAATAAAATACCGCATTGCCCACGATGCTCAGCAGCGTATAAGTAGAACTGTCCGCAAAGGGAGCATAAACCTTGGAGATCAGCAGCAGGAACACCTTGATCATACCGCCGCCGATCAGTGCCGGAACCATAGGCTGTACGGCAGCGGAAATGTAACCAATCACTGCCTGCCCAACCGAAATCTTTTCGCCTTTCAGGTCACCGTCCAGTTTTTCGTCCACAGCGCCGCCATCGCTGTAGCCCAGCTTCAGCACCTCTTCATAAACCTTCAGCAGATCCTTGCCGATGATGACCTGCAGCTGACCGCCCTGATAGGTGACGCCCAACACGCCGTCCAGATCATTGATAGCTTTCTGGTCTACCTTCTTGACGTCCTTGACCGTCATGCGCAGACGGGTCATGCAGTGAAATACGGAAGTAACATTTTCCTTTGCTCCAGCCAACGTCATGATATTCTGCGCCAGCTGTCTGAAATCTTTTGCCATTGTAACATCCTCCAAAAAATCTTCCTGGATGGTAACGGACAGAATGTTCCGGTTCAGTTCCGTACCGGAAACCCCATCCAAACGGTTCAGTTCTTCTAGATCTGCCATACCGCTGTCTTTCACAGTGACATACAGGTGCTCTCCGTCAAAACGTTTTCGTGCAACATTGCCTTCACCACCGATGTGATGTATGATAGTTTGAAAGAATGCATCCTGTTTCATGGCTAATCCTCCTGATTTTTTATCTGAAAAACGATGCGTGCCCTGCACCGCTGTTCATTCAATATGTAATAAAAGATCCGGGCACAAAGCGCCTTCAAACTACCTGAAAACGCAAGCGTTTTCAGGTCGGATGCGCTCTGTCCCCGGATCACGTCCCGCAAATGGCGAGTGCCGCTCCAAGCAACGGAAGCTGTTTATGTATTTTTCTGGCAGACGCGGTTGATATGCAACATCAAATAGAGAAGCTCCTCATTATTACAGCACCAATTCTCCTGCTTTTGCAAGAAAGCCGCAATCTTTTTAGCACAAATATATGTTTTAGGGTAATCATTGGCCAGCATCTTTACCATGCTGCCACTCCCCGTTTCGCTCTGAGTACCGCTCATCAGCCGTTGGATGAGATAGCGGATATGCATCGTGAACCGGTAGTAACTGTAGCTGTCCTTATCCATTTTCAGGTTCATTTCCCGCTCCACAATGGACTCCACGCCTTCCTGAATCTCCAACGCCTTTACGAGGGAATGGATCTCGCTGTTTTCGATTTCAGCATTGATCAAATGCATTGCAATGCTGACCGCTTCGGAATCCGGAAGTGAGACCCCCGTGTATTCCTTCAGGACATCCAATGCTTTTACGCCCAGATCAAACTCATTGGGGTACAGATGACGGATATCATAGGCAATGGGGATCGTCAGGTTCAACCCGCTGCGAAAGCGCTCCACCGCAAAGTTCAGGTGGTCGGCCAGTGTCAGCGGCAGGTTGGAGTTAAGGGTCGTATTCAGTACGACCTGCGCATCTTCTGTAATGTCAGCACTCGCCAGAAGAATCTCCTGCGGAAGAGTACTGATCATCTCAAAATAACGCGGGTCGATATCGTAAAACGTGCGGTCTATCCGCGACATATCCGTCAGTTCATATGGAACCGCCGGAAACCCGATGCCCTTACCAATCACGATCAGTTCCTTCCCGCGGGAGTCCTGAGCAACAGCGGCACTGTTATTGATTTTCCGAACAATTCGCATAGCACCCACCCTCTCCGTTTCGGATAAAGAAAAAGCCTCGGACTGCAGTCATAATTATACCTGCAGGTATAGACACTCTACCGAGCACTATCCTTTGTTCACAAGTACAACTGACGCTTCCGAGGAATCACGTGTTGTAATAAGATGTTAACACAAAATTCATAGAGATTCCATTCGCCTTTTTTACAATTTTATCGATCATTTTTTGTGCATAAATACTTCTTCTTTTAACTTTAAACCATTCATAAATCCACCACCTTATTCGACCGATGTACGCTTTCTTTTCTATTATTGGAACCTCTCATTCCATCTCCGCAATGATCTTCTCCAAATTTTCTTCCTGCAAATAGAATTCCGGCAGTTTTGCCTTGTTATACCGCATATAGGAAATGTCTTTCGTCCGCTGTTCCAGCAAGTTCGTGAAGAATCGCTCCCAGCTGAAGAATTCGCTGCTCTCAATGAAATCTGCCGGATGCTCCAGAATTTCAAGAACGTCCGGCGGGCCGAGCAAATCCGCTTTCAGAAGCAGCCATTCCAGCGATTCCGGCAGGTACAAGCTGAACTTTGCGTTGTCCTCCTGCATCAGGCGATAAATGTCGTTCATCTGCGGGCCAAACTTCGCACCATCCGCAATTACTAGAACCTTCTCGGATTTCAGCTTTTTGTAAACAGCTGATACCCGGAATTTGCATCCTCTGTCAGCAGCTTTTCAACACCTTCCAGCTGCACATTGCTGGCTGTCAGCGAATCATAGACCGGGTACGCCTTATTATAGGTTCGTTTGAAGCGGCTGGTGGTCTTTTTTAGTTCCAGAATAGCGTTTACGCTGTACGGCAGAGTGCTTAAATCTTCTCTTGTGACCAGCACATAGTAGTTGTCCGAATGCTGGATCGCACGGGCAAAATCCAGACTCGAAACAAAGGTACTGCCTTCATCCACAAACACGATGCTGTCATGGGTCGCATTCAGCTGCAATTCCCAGTTGACACCCGACAGCACCCGGCACGGTTTATCACAGCTCACCGTCACGCCGCTCTGTCTGCCGTAGGTTTCGTACGCTTGCAGCATTTCAACCAGCGTTGTTTTTCCGGTGGCACTGTCCCCTCGCAGAATCGTAATGTTCCGTTCCAGTTCGATTGTGAAAACGACCCGTCCGCTTCGGACTTCGATTTTATGTTTTCCCTTCATCCTATCGCCTCACACAAACTGAAATGCAATCGGCATCAGTTCTTCCATGCTGTGCACCACATCACCGGTGTTCAGAACTTTTACGTCCACCGGGAATTTCTTCTTACCAAAATTCATGAGATGCCGCAGGTTGATGGTCAAATCCTTCTTTTTCGCCAGCTTCAGAATAAAGGGTGCACAGTTGTCACCGCAAGTTGAGGCATTGAATACCTTTTCCGGGTCGTTTGCCATCAGCAAAAGCGTTTTCGTACCGCCAGACAGTTTTTCCGGCGAGATGACCCCCAGAACTGGGCTTTCCACCGCATGAGGGCCTTTGACATCGGACTTGTCAATTTTCTTGATGACCTCTTTGGCAAAGTCAGAAGTCAGCCATTCATCTTCGTAGGTATAGTTAAAATAGACCGAAGTATTGTAGACAGCCTCCGGCATATCTCCAAAGTAGATGTTCAGCATGGTATCACCTCGCAGATGTGAGTCATTTGCTATTATTGTACCTTCTTTCCACTCACAAAACAAGATACAAAATGCCCGCTGGCTCTTGATAAAAAACAGACCTGTCTGATTGGACGAAAACCATCCCAAATGTCGAAACTGGAGTTATTGCAGTATGAGTCAATGTCAGTGAGCCGTATCTTTCCTTTTGGTAAAAAGAATCCCGTTGGACTCCGCAGCAGGAGTCCAGCGGGATTTAATCTTATTGATTTTTAATGCGTTCGTCCGACAAATTTCCAGAAGGATTTTATACTCTTGTACTTTTACCAAATCTGTATTTCAGCACCATTCTCTTCCGCAATTTGGATCACATCATCCACGCACAGGGCTGCTTCTTCCTCTGTAGCGGGGTCGTATGCGTAATATACGTCATAGAGCGCCGGTGCTGGAGCTAGCTCATTGTTATAATCCACCACCTCGTCATAAAATACCATATACTCCGTAAAACGCTCCCACGCAGCCTGATTGCTATACTTTCCGCTGTACTCATATACGTCCGTATACAATGCGTTCAGCCATGCAGTATCAAAATCACTCCCATAGCTGAGATAGTATTCTTTTACGTTTTCCGGCATTTCTCCGATTTCATAGTGGCTCACGTCCACAGAGATCTCGCCAGAAAGTTCCGAATAGGTATCCATACCATTCGTGCTGACAACTTTACGGTCTGATCTGGTGGCCGTCTGAGCAGAATTGTCGGAATCCGTATCCTCTGTGTAGGTTTCACTCTCAGGTTCTGCCATGCTGACGCTGGAAGATGAATCTGCAAGCGCATCATCCAAAGCATTTTCCAATTCGTCAAGCGCATTGCTGCTGGCAATACCATGATCTTTGCAATAGCTGTCACTGATTTTGGAAAGCACGGCGTACTGTTCCAACAGATTCATCGTCTCACCGTCCATGGTCATCCGGTCGATGCTGAACGACTTGTCCTCCTTCAGCTTAAAATAGATGCCCATGATAATCTCTTCTCCGGTCTGTGTGTTAACGCACTCACCGCTGTAGTGGACAAAAGTCACTCCGTCCTGTTCATAGTTTTCCCACGTTCCATTTGCAAAAAAATCGTCCAACACCTCGCCAACAGTGGCTTCTGCCGGGAACAGGTTCAGATAGCTGTCCGAGATACATTTGGAGCGGGCACTATCCGAATAGAGCGTAGTATAGAGCACATACGCTGCGAATGCAACAAATGCCGCTGTAATCGCCAGTTCAATGACCAGAGGCATCTTGTGTGCGCTGAACAGCTTCCGGACTGCCGCCTTTTCTTCTTCCACCTGCTCTGCAGAAATTTTTTCAGGGTACAGGATGGCGATCACCTGCGACAGCAGAACGCTGCTGAACACTGCGTACAGGTATTCTTTCTTACTGTTTTTGGATGGTTTGGTCAGGATGGTCATTTTCAGGCCATCGGCTGTGTTTTTCAGCTGATAGGTGCCACGCTTTTTGCTGTAAAAGGTCATGGCATCCGCAGTATCCGTAACCTGTTCAACGTCCGGGTTGGCAAATCCACGGCGGATGCGGTCTACGGCTTCTTCCCAACTCATTCCTTCCGGCAAAGGCAACTGACCTCTGTCATGCTCCGGGCCATAGACTTTTTTATAGACATCATCCCGGAAGCCAAAGTAGATCACTGCGGCAATCAGAAGCCCCAAACAGACGGATACTGCTCCGGCACCAGTTGCAACACCTGTCATCACGCCCACAACGAATCCCAGCAGCAGCCAGATCTTTAAGCTATCCAGCTCGATGCTTCTGCGCGCAGATGCGGTAAACAGCGGATGAAAGCCGCTCAGATTTTTGGATTTTCCTTTGGCTTTTTTAGCCTCTGCACTGCCATCATAGATTTCAAATAGCTCTTTCATGTTTTTTCCTCCCATCTCAATGGATGCGTAACCTTTTCCGTTCGGAACGATTCAATTGAATCATTTTGATGCTTTTATTATAAAGCGTTGATTGGACACCAATATTGTCCATCCGGCAAACTTCCATTGGGATTTTTCTATATGGCTTTGCACAGAAAAACCGCCCCGGCTTCCTGCAACGGAAACCGAGGCGGTTCGTTTACTTTATGGGTTCTTTTTTCAGGCGCTCAACACCGATCAACTGGCATTCAGTTTTTTGAAATTTTAGTCATATCTGTATTTAGAGGACTTTCCGTACACCTTCCGGAGCGATTTTTTCAGGCTGACCACTGTTTCTTTGATGATTTTTGCTTCATCGGCGGAGCAATCAGCAAGCTGTTCGGTCATCCAGCTGTCGAACACCGGCTTTGCCTTTTTGATCTCGATGCATAGCAGCTCGTCCGCCGAACAGTCCAGTGCGTTGATGATGTCGATCAGCGTTTTCAGGCTGGGCACGGAGTTTCCTGTTTCGATATGGCTGATGTGCGTGACCACCACGCCGACCTCATTAGCCAGTTGCTCCTGCGTCATGCCCTTTGCAAGGCGGCAGACGCGGATGCGTTTTCCGATGTCGGCGTAGTCCACCATAGTACAAGTACCCTCCGTTTTGTGAAGTGATACTTGTATTGTATGTGCAATCGACCGTGATTGTAATAACCTGAAAGTGCAGTGGACCATACAATAACCATTCCATTATCAAAAATTACACTGCCTCAAAGAAATAAATCCTGCGCACCAATCGCAATTTCTGGCAATAGCTTTACTGCAATTCCATTTTCGTCATCCCAAGTGCACTCCAACAGCAGCAAGGTGGTACCATCTTGCTGGAACAACAAAGTTTTCGGTGTTACATAGTTCTCTAGGCTTTCAGCATCAATATTCGGATCATATTCTTTCAGTTCTACCAGATTCTCACAAACATATTCTTTCAGTTGCTGCTCTGCAATTTTCATCAGCTTGGTCGTATGTTCCACAAAATTTTGATAGCTAGATTTTTCTTCCTGCGTGATGGGTTCCTCACGGTACGCTGCAGCCGAAATGGTAATTGGCCACTCTTTTTCAAACAGCGTCAGCGTTTCTTTTTTCCGCCACCCATGTTTATACGTCATCGTACCAAATACAGCATCCTGACATTTCTTTTCCATTGTTCTGCCCCCTCATGTATCTGCATGCTGCGATTTATATACCGAAATACCGCCAGAATGCGACACATTACCATGCACTTCAGTCGGGACTTTCTGCATGGTCTTGCAATCCTCACATTCATGCCATGTGTATCCATGAGCTTCTCGCCAAGCCTTTACTTCCTGCGGTGTGCAACCGCGCTGCTCGGCTAATTTTTCGTCTGCCTGCGCAAAATTAGCATCACGGTCTTCTGTAAAGTCATCGATTTTTACTTGCCCTCTCGAAACTTCCGAGAAATCAGGATATCCGTCCACAAATGGAATAGATTCAATGCCGTATTCATTCAGAATCTCGTCCCATGTCTTATGTTCTGGGTTTGTACCATGTCGGTCTTTCGGTATTTCATCCCGATTTGGCACCCAATCTGAATTGCCCGGCTTATCTGTCCATTCCCCACCTTTTCGTGGCAGAATCATATCCATCCGTATAGCAATCGGCTGTTTGATTTCTATTGTTTTCTCAGTTGTTGACGTCTTCGTGACTTTCCTTTCCACAAAATATTCCAGTGCTTTTTTAATGCTGTCCTCATTCGGCTTCCATTCAGTCAGACCGCCTGTGCCGTTCTCAATTTTCTCAGGCTTTTCCATTTTGGGCAGCTCGATTTCCGGTCTCCCTGATTCTATTTTCTGTGGAAACTTGTTCTGAAGCATTTTGCCACCTTCCTTGCAAGGGCATTTGCTTATACTGTTGCTACCTGCGGTGCTGTGCTCTCTGTCAGGTTGTTCAGCACCTCCTTGGCACCCTTGACAAAGCTCTCTGCCGCTCCGGAGCCGACCAGATAGCCAATGCTGCTGCCCACAACCTCACCAACGACTGCTCCGACTTTTGCGCCAACCACGCTTGCTTCCGGACCTGCTGCAAAAGATGCAATTACGGCACCTCCGGCAGTTCCGATCTTTCCGCCGATAACTGCACCTTTGCCAGCAGCAAGCACACCAACGCCAGTGGATGCTGTTGTTTCCACTGCCTGTCCTGCACCTTCTGCTGCAGTCAGTTCGCCCTTGCCTACCTTGACTGCAATTTTTGCATCCTCAATGGCAACACAGCTGATATTCGTGATGGTCTCCATTGAAGTTCCCTTGGGAATCGCTTTGACGATACCTTTTTCGCTCCCCACTTTCAGGAAACTGGCAAGTGTCTGTTTTGCTGCAAAATCTCCACCGCCCTCCAGAGACGATTTTCCGATTTTTTTAACATCCAGAGTCTCACCCTGCTTCCACTGGGAAAGAGTTTCCTTTCCAGCACCGTAAATACCGCCAACCAGAAAAGACTGTACGCCCTGTTTACCAAGCACCGGCGCAAGATCTTTTACTGCAACATCTTTTTCAAAGGTCAGATCATTTTTCACCGCATCCAATTTTTGAGCATTTTCCTGCAATTTTTTAGCATCAGTCTTGCTCAGTGCCGTACTCTGAACCTTTCCATCTGGTGACTCCAAAACTTCGACCGCTTTGCTGCTGATTTCCTGGCTCTGCCCCTTCGGCGCAAGGAAGCGCTGGAACTTGTAATTCCCGTTATTCCACATCTGCTCCGTTGCCTTTGCATCTGCACCGTATTTAAACTGGTAGCGCCGTGCGATCTTTTTAGTGTCACTATTAAAGATCACAACATCCACAGAATTTTTGCCGTAGGCTCCTGTGGGTTCTACCACCCTTGCGCGCCAAGGGCTCTTTTTCACAGCAGCATTCACATTGAAAGTTTCAACATGATAACGTTCTGCGAGAAAACCATCCAAATTTGGGTTTCTATTGACATCCAGATTTTTGCGCATGACAGTATCCAGAAGCTTGTCATTCGCTTTTTCCAGTGTACGGTCGATTTCTTTCAAATACCCGCTTTTCTGGATTGCATTGACAGCCGAACCCATCTTTTCCAGCTTATCGCTGCCTTTGCGTGCTACATCATTTTTGTGGATTGTCTCTGTAATCTCCTTGGTCATTCGCCGGATATCCTCTTTCGGGGTACCAGGCAGATACTTTTCCAGGAGCTTTTCCACCCAGCCGCTATCAGGCTTGTCCATATTTTCCCTAAAGGCTTTCACAAAGTCGCGGTAAATGGGCCGAAGCTCTTTCGCTTCCTGTTCCGTCAGCTCTCCAGACATTTTTTCTTTCAGCTGCTTACCGAAAAAGACACCGCTCGCCTTGGCAGCAGAAACTTCCGGCGTTTTGTAGTCCAACAAAAGGCTCCTGTTTTTTTCAAGCTTTTCTGCAGTAAACTGTGCCAGCCCTTCCATTTTGGCCGGTCTCCCTTCGGGTTTATAGTCCACAAGCTTGTTTTTATTAGTTTCCAACTTTTGCTGCAGCGAATTTTGCCGTTCCGGAGTTGCCGCTGCTTTTTCCAGCATTCCTCCGGGCTTACTCCCATGAAACATCACATGATCCTCCCATTATCCAAAAAGTCATTCCAGACTGGATTGGTCTTATGGTGAAGCTCTCGATATTCCCACAGAAGCAGATATACAAGGTCGTTGATCTGCTGCACATCATATTCTTCTGCCGGAATCTCCAGTGCCTCAAGGATTGCTTCTCGCACTTCGGGCATCGTTGGCTTGTCTGCCGCATATACCACTGCTTTTTCTGCATCACGGAACGCATTATACACCGCCGTTGCAAGGCTCCGGAATTTCTGTTCATCACCCTCAGCATTCAGATACTCGATCAGATCGATCTTGACGCTGGTAGGCACACCCGACCGCAGCACGGCATGGCGGAATCCATCCCGAAATTCTGTTTCGTCCAGTTTTTCACGGAAATCACGATCCAGCAGGTCGAACAGGACACTCTTTTCCTGCTGCTTCTGGAACGGTTCCGGCTCGTCATAAGTTTTCTGTTTCAAATCAGGCTTTTCCACTTTACATAGTACCGGGCCGATCCATTCGCTCTGATAAACGGCAGCCACGCCGCGAGGCAGCTTTGCCAGCTCTGCGATCTGGTCATCATTGAGGTTTGCTGCCTTGCCTACCAGCTTGCGGTCTTCCTCGTCCGGCAGACGCATGATGATTTTGGTATTGGTATTGCGAATAACCGAAGCGTCCAGCAGACCGGGTGCCTGATCTGCAATGATGAATCCCTCACCATAGGTGCGCATCTCCGCAATAGCGTTGGCCAGCATCTCCACCGATTTGCCTACCAGATTTGCACTTTCCGAGCTTTGCTCCGTGCTGGTGCGCTTGAGCAGATTATGAGCTTCCTCCAGCACTGTCACATGACGCAGTACTGCATCGCTCCCCTTTGCCTGTGCCATGCGGTATTCCTGCAGCTTCAGGATCAGGATGCCCATGATCAATGCCTTGGTATCCGGGTTTCCGGCGCGGCTGAGGTCCACAATGGTGTTCTGCTCAAACAATTCCGCATCGCTCAGGTCATCCGCAGAAAAGATCAGTCCATTGATGCCATTGGTCAGTGAAGTCAGGCGGGTGACCAGCGAGCCTTTGTAGTCACCCTTCGTATCGTCCGAATACTCACTGCCGTTGATGTATGCATTCACCTCATTGGCCACATCTGCAAAGCAGGGGTAAACCTCGCCATACGGGTTCTCCGAGGTCATCAGATCCCAACCTGCCTTGCGGTAAGCGTTTTCAATGGCCGCCTTCAAAACAGCAGGCATAGCAGCATACATTGGCCAGCAGACATTGAATATCTCGGTCAGCCGATCCATATGTTCATAGATGTGGATCTCGTGCGGGAAGCGGAAGGGATTGATGCGCAGCAACCGGGTCTGTTTGGGGTTGGTTCCGTAGACATGCACATCCAGCCGAGTATTAGCTGCAAGTGCATTTTTATACTCGCCTTTTGCCGGCTCGACCACCATGAATTTCACGTTTTCTTCTGCGCTTCCCCGTGTCAGTTCATCCAGCATCTTGTAGACCGTGGTCGATTTACCCGCACCGGTGGAGCCCGTAATGAAGGTATGCGCCGTCAGATTGCGGACATTCAGACGCACCGGCGTCTGTTCTTCCGTATACATGTGGTAAATGCTGCCGAGTTCGATCTCGCTGCCGCTGCTCTCGTTCAGCTGAACGATTTCGCGGCCAAACTCCGCACAGCCTACCACTGGGATACCTGCCACGGACTTTTTGGGCAGAGCCATCTGATAGGCCATTTCCTTGCCGCTGATGAGCATGGTAGCCGTGGTGGAATACTGGTGCTTTTCATCCAGGATTGTGAGGAATTCAGGGTGGTAAAAGCGCATGAGGTAATCTTTGATATAGCCGACTTCCTCGCTGTCCTGCCAAACATTCACAGCCGAAGCTTCCACCGAAGAATTTTCGCCGCGGGTCAGGGATTTGAATGCACTGGCTGCAGCGACCGCCACATTATAATCCTTTGCCGTAAAGTAGGCACAGGTATCAAACATACCAAAGTCCTCGCAGCTGCGCATCCGTTTAATCTGCTCGTCGATCCGATCCAGCAGCGTTTTGACCGCGCGGTTCTCATGGTTGATTTGAATTGATTCACCATTTGAGCTTGAAAGCGCCTTCGCCACAGAGTTCTGCTCTGTCAGAGATTTTGCCGTGCCCTCCGACTTTGTTTCCGTGCTGGATTCTGTACTGCCCGTAGTATTGCCAATCGAATGACTGTAATTTACTCCGCCGCTCACTGGTCCCAGATGCGACCCGATGTTCAGATTTCCGCCCAGTGTATTCGTATGCGTTTTGGATTCGGACGTACCATGGGTCTGCGCCTTTGCAATGGTGCTGTTGGTGGTATCGGTAACGCCCTTGACAACGCTGTTCGTCTCCGATTCTGACCGCTGCGCACTGAGCGTCTGCGACGATGCCTTGAACGGAGAAAGCTGTGCATAGAGGTCTTCATATTCGGCACACATGGTCTCGATTTTATCGTTACCCATCACATCCGCGAGAATGAGTGCTGTATATTCCTTGCCGCGCATGGTATCAATGAGCTTTTCAAGGCCCTGCACAAACTCGTGGTTTTTGCGTTCCTTTTCGTTGCGCACTGCAGGGATGCTGCTGACTGCAGCCACGCACTCCGCCTTGCCCAGAAACTCTTCTACCAGCTCTGCCTGCCCCAGAACGATGCCCTTCTCCGTCTTGCCGCCCACATTCAGCATCTGCCGCAGGGCACTGCCCGGAAAGTTGCCCTCAAAGGTATTCATAAGCACTCTGCCATAGTCGCTTCTCTTTTTACCAACGACCGAGAGCTCTACGCCGCCATCCTCGTTCTGATATGCGTTGAAGTCTCGGACTACAACGCCGAGATACAGTTCCGCCTCATTTTTGCTGCCATGGATCATCATGACCAGGCCACAGTTTTCCAGCGAGAAGATGGTTGAATAAACCGTTGTCAACTTATCCTGGATATTCTCATTCTTATCGTAGACGATTCGCTCCACGCGATACAGCCGCACGTTGCTTCCGATCTCGATCTGCTTCAGCTCGTTGCTCATTTCAATACAGGGCGCATTGCTGAGCTTGGTCACATATTTTTTCAGGATGACATTATCTGCCGCATGAAACGCGGCATAAAGGTCTTCCATCACCTGTGGATTTTTTGCATGAACTTCGTCTGTCATACTGTTACCTCATTCTTTGCGTATCAGCCAATCTTACCTGTCAATGCGTCTAAAAACTCTATGCCTTTTCCCTTCAGGACTTTCTTTAATTTCTCATTTTCAGCTTCCAATTTACTAACTCTACGCCTGTATCCGGTCTTCATAGTATTGACATATTCAAAATTTTTTTTACTCACCATACCCTTCATATTATTTTGCAAATCAGCGATTTGTCTTCCAGCAGCAGCCAGTTCTCTATTTTTCTCCTCTAGCAGTTTCTTGAGTTCATCTACTTCATCAGACCGTCTTTGGATATCATTTTCTTGACTACCCTGTTTCGTTTCTTCTGCCGGTTTATTCCCCATTACGACAGGCCGTTCAGTCCCAGAAGGATCAGCACCAGAATCACCACTACCGCAATTGCCGCTGCCATCAGGCCGTACCGTTTGTCCGGCTCTGTCATCGGAGGCTTTGTAGGGTGTGGGCGATTCTCATCCCCATCTTTTTTCTTCACGTCCTGCTTCACATCTGCTGCCTGCGGCTGACTGTAGGAAGTCGTCTGGTTCGTGTTGGATACCGCCTGACGGATGCTGGACGCTGTCGGGCTGTGTGGTGCATAGTGCGCTGTGGTATTCGCCGGCTTTTGCGGCACATCGCTCTGCGTCGGCACTCTGCCGGAAATCTTCTGGCCGACCTTTCTCAAAATCTCAATGCGTTCCTTGCAGAAGTTCAGTTCCAGATAATATGCACACCAGGAAAAATACTCAAAGTTCCATTTATCCGGCTGGTTGCGCAGGGACTCATCTTCTATTTCCAATTTCTTATAGGACTCAAAAAGTTCTCCGTAACTGTTTTCAATGCACCGGACCGCAAGATACGTCTCACCCGTAGAAAAAGACGGATCATTCTTGATTGCGCTGATAACAGCGCCCTTCAACCAAATAGCGTCCTTTTTTTCAAGTGCTTCCTTAAATTTTGCATCATCAAACGAGTAAAATTGTGCCATTTCATTACACCCCCTGCAGACGGTCTTTCAGGTCATTCAGCCAATCACATGTATTCTGATATTCTTCAATTTCGGCGTTCAGCTGCTTCAGATCATTGCTCAGTTCTGCCACTTTCTTTTCGCGCAGTTTGATCTCCACAATAAAGCCGTTCAAAGCTCTGAGTAGCTGCTCGGTCAGATTCTTGACCTGTCTGGTACTGGCATTCAGGAAGTCATCCGATGCTTTTTTCATTTCATCTGTCTGCTTCATCAGGTTAATCATATAGTCCGTCATAGCCTTTGCTACTTCCTTTGTCTGGTAGTATCCATCCACCGGGATCTCAATCGGCACGCTATCCGCCATGAACAGCGATGCGATCTTCTTGAACGGATTCCAGCTGCTCCCCCACTCTTCTTTCTGCCAGTTCGTTGTAGAGCCCGGCCTCGTGGTTCGGTCACGGATGTCTGCTTCTACCTTCGATGCAAAAGTATCGACATTCAGGCCTTCAAAATTCGTTCTCCATTCCACCGTCCTGGTAAAGTCGTAGCCGTTCGCCTCAAAAGCACCTGCCGCCCTCAATTCTTCGATGGTGGCTTTCAGAAAATCAAAAATTTCTTTCAATTGGTCATTATAATTATTTTGAAGACGCCGCAGTGTGACATTTGTATCGCCAATTCCCTGCGCATAAAGAAGTTCAATGTGATGTAGCTTGTCGTAGATCATCTTCCGGACCTCTTCCGGAGACATTTGACCCGTAAATATTTTTTTATCCTTTGATCGAAATTCATTCACAGTAGCATCTGCATCTATAGCGACCCGCAGTCTGCCGAGTGCTAGATCCAGACTGGTGCTGTCGAACTTCACTTGGCTCAATTTGTTTTTCCGGATCTCAACGTCTTTTTCGGCCTTTTCGATGGCCATTCTTTTTCTTTCGAGATCGTGCTTTTCGTCCTGAACCCCCTCTCGCTCGGTAGACTTTTCCCCCTGCTTTTGCACAGCCTCCTGCAGTTCTCTCAGATAGTTCTGGTTAAAGCTGTCCACGTCCATCAGGATATCCTGGAATGTTCCCAGCAGGGCCCGCACTTTAATTGGATAAGCATAGCGGGCAATGTAGTCCCGAATAGCGATTTCCACACAGCCAATGCCACTCTGGATCTGCGCCGCGCGGTCATAGTCTTCTGCCTCAAGCGACTTCTGGAATTCTTTTTCCACCTCATCCTTGCGGTAAGCCGGGATCCCGCAATGGCGTGCAAGGCATTTGTTGTCTCTCCGATCCTTTACATCCGCTTTAAAATCTTGGAGCGTCCTGTAAGTGTCCCTCTTAATATCATCGTCCAGATCATCCTCCGTGTAATGCGAAGCATCGTCCTGGACTGCCCATTCTACCAACGCCGACACCGGGAAAATTCGGGGGACAAAATGTGCGGCCGCCTCAATGTCTTTTGTGTCAGTTTCGCCCCACCGGGATGCATTTGTCAAATACTCGGCAAATCCCTGAATTCTGGTGTTCAGTGTCACACCTCTTTTAAACTTCAGGACATCGCTTTTGTTCATCAGGAACAGAAAGCGGTCATTGAAGCCGCCCTTATCTTTTTCCGACTGACGGGTGATCTTCTGCATAAATCCGCCAATACTGACATTGTCGGCATCATCTGCCTTGATACACATTACCACCATTGGCTTTGTGTCCATTTCGATTGCATCCAACGCCACCTGTTCATGCAGGTTCACGCCGTTCATGCTGGATTGGGAACTGTCCATGCCCGGAGTGTCGATCAAAACGATCCTGAATTTGTCCGTACTCACACTCTTCGGGTACAGATGAGACAGGTCTGCACCTAGCTCTATCGTATCGACGGCTTCATATTTTGGCTTTTTGCCCTTTTCTATCGGACAAATTTCCTGGAAAAATGCAGCGCAGTCTGCATCTGTAGAAAAAACCTTCTTTTCAAAGATCTTATCCTTACCATGATATGCAGTCAGCGAAATTTTTTTGCCCAGAGATGCATCATGGCAGATCCGGCAGTTTTTACTGGTGCATGTTCCATCATCTGTCGGTAGAACGTTGTGGCGCATCAGTGTATTGAGGATTGTGGATTTGCCTGAGCTGTAAATACCTGCAAATACAACGTCAAATTCCGTATTTTTGGCCTGAGTATAATTTTCGTTCAGTTGCTCATACTTCTTTTGCAGCACTTCACCATTGCGCTTTTCGACCAGTTCTCGGAACCGGCGCGAACGCAGTTCATTTACAATTGCATCAATGTTGTCTGCCAAGATCTTGTCATCCAGTTTGCCCTTGTGCTCAAACTTGAACCTTGCAGGCGGTTCCACATTCCGCTCTTTGTTCTGCACTTCAATGGCGCGCTGAAGATCCTTAAAGTCGATCTCACGACCAGAAAAAACAATAGTAACGTCATCATTCTGGTCTTCCTCGATCAGTTCGTTTACAAAACCTTTCCAGCCCATATACTCAATTGGCTCGATCCAGGTCTGCAACGGCGTCCCCTGTGTGATCAGTTTTCGAAACTTACTGTAGTCCACTGCCCGTTTTTCATCTTGGACATCAATGCCATTGATCTTCATTGACGTCTTCATTTTGTACGGATTGTAGTCAATTTCAACTCGTATCATAATTCAGTTCCTCGTTTCTTTATATTTTTTTACTGCTTAAAACTTTTACATAGTCCCCCTGACTCCTCACCCACATCTGGATACCGGTTCCAAACACCTCGGCTTCCACGATCCAGCCCTTTTCCGTCACCTGCAAAACCTTTGCAGTAGGCAGTCGGTCAAGCACGGATTCCAAACTCGGTCCGGTATACTCGAACCGGATGGTCTGCAACCCGCCGCCGTACATGAACTGGATGCGCTTGCGCATCTCGCCCTCCTGAAAGCGGTCGGTATACCGCTGGGCAAAGTGCCTGTCGAGGGTCTTATAGCTCTGAATGCGGTCGATGCGGTAAATGGTAGGGGAGTTATCCTGCGGGTTCTGGAAGTGCTTGTCCTTGTCGATGCCCTCAATGAACGCAGCCAGATAGAAATAATACTCGCTGAACAGGATGCCCACCGGCTCAATGGTGCGCACACGGGTCTCGCCGTCATGGGTGCGGCAGTAGGTAATCTCCATAACATTGTGATTTTCTACTGCCGTACCGATCTCCCACAGGCTCTCGATGAACTTCCGGCCATGCTGCGGCTCGACGTAATGGAAGCGCTCATTGCTGATGAGGTCTTTGACCTGATTCAGCCTATCCAGCGGTGTACAGGCCCAGATCAGCTTGTCCAGAATCGGAAACATTTCCTCTTTTACCATGGAGCGGCTTTCCAGAAGAATCTTGCACACTGCCAGAATTTCGCTGCTGGTGAGGAAGCGGGAAAGCGTGTCATCCAGCAGATAGCCGCCCTTTGCGGAGTTGTATAAGATCTCTCGGCGCGGCTCGCTGTCTGCAAAATGATTGCGCAGGGTGTCAAGATCGCGTTGGATGGTTTTCTCACTGACACCGAAGCGATCAGCCGTTTGCTGTTTGTTCAGCACACCGCCCTGTACCAGCACTTGCTGGATATAGAGTATACGGTCCAATCTACTATTACGCACAGTTCATTCTCCCTCTCTGCTCATTGTAACACAACACAACTATCACTGCAATTCTTTGTGTGATTTTTGTCGTTTTACAGAATTACAAAAAATTTTTGTCTCTTTTGCACAACCCCAGTATACAAAAAAAGATGGACAGACTGCCTGTCCATCCTCCAAAAAGCCAAGTGCTTTTCTTACAAATTCCATCTGCGGTTCAGCCGGTAGATCACATCCCATACATCATCCTTAAAAGTGTACATTACCTGACGCGGTGATGCACTTCTGCTTGCCATGCAGACAACCAGAAACAGTTCGGCGGCAAATGCCGCGCCCAGCAGAAACATCCATATTTTTTTCATTGTGCACTCTCCTTTGATGGCGTTTATGCCCTTTTGTCTGTCTATTATAACGATCCTGTTGGACAGCCTGCTTGTCCTTTCTGTATAAGATATTTTCTGCTTTTCCTGTACGTTGCAACACAAAAACCGCCCCGGCTTCCATTGCGGAAACCGGGGCGGTTCGTTTGCTTTATTTGTGCTTTTTCAAGCGCTCACACAATCACTTGCGGGGGTTCTTGATCGCAGCCTGAGCAGCAGCCAGACGTGCGATAGGCACACGGAAGGGAGAGCAGCTGACGTAGTCCAGACCGACATTGTGGCAGAACTCCACGCTCGTGGGG
>OHLF01000124.1_pt1 | contig 38762 bp, 26 predicted proteins | sample 1569001 | NCBI WGS metagenome assembly OHLF01 (sample SAMEA3879541, study PRJEB24766) | human gut metagenome | biome: human-associated habitat; feature: feces | place: USA | collected 1985/1987
AATTTTATGAATACGCAGGATTTTAGTACCTGAAAGAATTAAGTGATTGTAAAACTTTTTAATAAAAAACTTATGCGGGCAGATGATTTTAGTACCTGAAAGAATTAAGTGATTGTAAAACACCTGCAAGCCATCTTGTCTCGCTGTTTAATTTTAGTACCTGAAAGAATTAAGTGATTGTAAAACAGATTTTAAGTAATTTTATGAATACGCAGGATTTTAGTACCTGAAAGAATTAAGTGATTGTAAAACCCCCGTCAAGCCGTTGGGACAGCTATTATTATTTTAGTACCTGAAAGAATTAAGTGATTGTAAAACTCATTGGCTTAATATATCAATGGCTCTTTAATTTTAGTACCTGAAAGAATTAAGTGATTGTAAAACTTGATAAGATACATGTAATACCTGTAGAGATTTTAGTACCTGAAAGAATTAAGTGATTGTAAAACTAATATATTATCTGCATCAGGATGTATACAATTTTAGTACCTGAAAGAATTAAGTGATTGTAAAACATGCTCCAGCATCCTGTTCCTTATATGCACATTTTAGTACCTGAAAGAATTAAGTGATTGTAAAACATATTATATGTAAGGATAAACAAAATAGGTATTTTAGTACCTGAAAGAATTAAGTGATTGTAAAACATAACGGAAGATAGGTAAACAACAGCAGTATTTTAGTACCTGAAAGAATTAAGTGATTGTATAGAAAGGAAATGCATTACTATGGAAAAAAGTATAACAGAACAGTTGGAAAAACTTTTTAAAAAATGGATAGAGAACCAGAATGAAGAAGTTAATAACAAGAATGAAAATTATGAGGGAAATAATTATCTGGAAAGATATAAAGGGGGCAATCTTAGAAATTTAGATCTTAGAAATTCTTTTACTCGAGACGGTATTGTGAATGAAGAAGCATGGATTAAAGGAGAAAAAATACTATTCATATTGAAGGAAGCTAATATATCAGAACAGCTTAAAGATGCATCTGAGGGCAATGTAATTGCAGATAATGGTAAATTTTGGTTCCGGGAAACAATTAAGTCGAATAATTATAATTGGAAAAAGAAGATTTTCAGAAGATTGCGTAAGATTGGTGAATCTTGGACCGGCAATAAAGATTTTAGTTTAGAATCCGTTGCATATATGAATATAAACAAGAGAGGCGGATTGTCCCAAGCTAAGGAAGATGTTATTGATGGATATTTTGAAAAGTACCAATCACTAATATTAGAAGAGATAAAAATAATAAATCCATCTAAAATTGCGATATGCTGTGGTGATCAGGGATATGTAAGAAAACTTGATGAATTAATAAAAAAATGGGACAAGTCTATCGAAATAAAACATTACAACCATCCGTCTAAGCGTTGGGGTACTGATGAAGAATATTTAAAGGGAATATAATTTATAAGTTAAAAATGAATATTCTCATAAAGGAAGTGTATGCAACCAATGTTAAATCTGATATTAGGAAACTTGAAGGTTCATTAACCCGGTTAGTTGCTTTTTCAAAATTGATGAAAAAGTGATATTAATATCCACTTTGCTAAAGATGTTCTTAAAGATATTACTTCACCTAAATATCATAGAGAGATTTAATGCAAGGTAAAAGATGTGAAAGGATATGGCAGAGGAATAGTAGAGGCAATCCAGATTATCAGAGTTGCAAATAGCGTGAGCACTTAATTAGGGGATATCCATAAAAATATGCGATTTCAATACCTTCAGAACTTAATACTTACACATAAATATTTTCATCCAGAATTCTTTTCAGTACATAGTTATTCATCTGCGAAAACGGCATATTGAATTCATCCTCGTCACATAGGAAAGCAACGGCAAAAAGATTGGCCTCGTATTCCTGCTTCTGTTTAATCATATCGGTTGAGGTATCGAACTGATTATATACGGTATCCTCATGCAGGATAGCGTGGCCAAGTTCATGAGCACAAAGGACATTTCTTGAGACAGGGGAGAAGTTTTCATTTACACATATGAAAGGCGTATATTTATCGAATTTCACAATGTGTGCTTTGAAATCATCAGTATTCTGTTTTCGCATAATAACGTTGATGCCTATGGAATTAGCAACTTCAATGGCATCATTTGTATTGTAGCATTGTCTGAAGTCTTTTGCTAAATCAATGATTTCTTCAGGTGTCATAGTGTTCTCCCTCTTTTATTTATATTTGTAACTTACAAGACGAATCTGGGCTAAAATTTCGTTGGCAAATTCAAGAAGTTTCTTATCGTCCATCTTACTTAAATCATATCCACCGTAAGCAGCCAGAGCAGGCATTTTTAAAATAAATGAAAGCGCTTCCTGTGGATTGTTAAAGGCTTGTGGAAGTTCTTCAAGCTGATTGCTGTCAGTATCTTCCATTAAGTCAGAAGTCTTTACTCCGAGAACCCTGCAGATTGATTCAAGACAGGCAACAGGAATTTTGTGAATTGAAGCATTTTCATAACGATATAAAGTTGCTCTGGAAATACCGGTTGCTTCGGCAAGTGCATCAACGGAGATTCCTTTTTTTATTCTTAATTCTTTAATTTTTTGACCAATTATCATGCTTTTCCTCCATCATTACTATAAATATACTAACATATAAATCTCAAAAATGCAACAAATATATTGACAAACAATCGCATAAATGATACATTGAAACTGTCTCAAAAATGCGACAAAGAAGGAGAACAATATGTTAGAAATAAAAAGTTTTGAAAAAAAGATTATGTAAAAATGGCAGTTATCGGTGTTGGCGGAGGCGGAAACAATGCAATAGACAGAATGATAAATGAAGGCATTTCAGGTGTTGATTTTATCGCAGCCAACACGGATGCACAGGTGCTGGATGCGAATTTTGCTCCAATAAAGATTCAACTTGGAAAAAAGCTTACCGAGGGCCTTGGAGCCGGTTCTGATCCCACAATTGGAGAAAAGTCTGCACTTGAAAGCCTTGATGAGCTTGAAACATTACTGAAAGGATACCGACTTGTTTTTATAACCTGCGGAATGGGTGGAGGAACAGGTTCGGGAGCAGCTCATGTAATTGCAAAAACATGCATGGACAAAGGCATTCTGACGGTTGCAATAGTAACAAAACCTTTTGGATATGAAGGATATCCAAGGGAAGTAATTGCGACAGAAGCCATAGAAAAGCTTAGGGAAAATGTTGACATACTTATTACAATTCCGAATGATCGTCTTTTAGAAGCATATTCAGACATGTCTTTTGAAGATGCTTTTGCCAAGGCGGATGAGGTTCTGCATTATGCAGTTATGGGAATAACCAACATAATAATTAACAGAGGAACGATTAATCTCGATTTTAATGATTTATGTACGGTTATCAGAGGGAAAGGCCTTGCACATCTAGGTATTGGCTCATCAAAAGGAAATGATGCTGTTATGGATGCACTTAATAAGGCACTCAGCTCCCCACTATTGGAAACGACAATTGAGGGTGCAAGTTATGTGTTGTTTAATGTTGAAGGAAAAGCCGGAATAAAAGAAATGAATGAAGCTGCAAGATGCATTCAGAGTATTGCAGGAAGGGATGTGCACATACTTTGGGGTACGGTTGGAGATGTTGATGGTGATCGAGATGAAGTAACTGTAACACTAATTGCCACAGGAATAAGAGAGTGTGAGAAAAAAATAGTAGAACCGGACTTTGTCAGTATAGAAAAAAACAGGTACAAATCTCCAATTGAGGAAATGTCTATTAAAGTACCTGCTTTTTTGCAAAAAAAAATTAAGAATAACTTGTAGAAAAATATATAGTGAAGGCTGGCAAAACTGTCTTGTATATGGTGACGAAGACAGAATTGTTGAAGTAATGCAGAATTTAATTGAAAATGCTGTCAAGTACGGTAACGGAGGATATTTAGGAATCAAATCGGAAGATGAGGAAGTAACAGCAGAAAATAAAGACGGATGTTTTAACGTAACAGTTGTATTAAAGAAAGTGTAGCAGAAGCTGCACTTTTTATTATTTAAGGATTATTTAATAATTAATAATGTATTCTTAAGCCATAAAACAGGAAAGGATAAAAAATATGTATAGAAATATTCTTAAAAAAGATATTAAAAGAAAGAAAACAATGAATATTATTCTTTTACTTTTTACCATATTAGCAACTGTATTTGTGGCTAGTGGTATTAGTAATGTAATTAATGTTGTGAATGGCACAGAATATTTCCTTGATAAAGCAGGTATCGGAGACTATGTTGTAATAACGCAGGATAAAAACAGCAATGTGAAGAATGTATCTGGACAGCAAGGAGAATATATTACAGATGATAATTTAACGCAGACAGAAAGAGAAAGAAGCCTTAATAACTGGCTTATGGATTTAGGATGGTAAAACATATATTATATGTCAGACTGTACACTAAGCAATTAGTGTGCAGTTTTTTCGCAGTTTAAAAAAACAGTAAGCTAAGAACATAACCTCATGAAATGTGAGATATAACTCAAAGTAAGCTCATAAAATGTGAGAAAGCCGATTGAAATGGCTCATAAAATGTGATAATGTTGTAATCAGGAGGAGATAATTATGTATTTGAAAAGAAAAATAGATGATTTCCTAATTAAATGGAAGGAAGATGTTAATCATAAGCCGTTGATAGTAAAAGGTGCAAGACAGATTGGCAAGACAGAATCTATTATGCATTTTGCCAACGCTAATTATGCAAGTGTTATATATATTAATTTTGCTCTGGATAAGAAATTTATCAAAATAGCAGAGGACGGATATGATGTAAATACCATTGTGAAGAATATATCATTGATAAATCCATCTTTTAAGTTTGTTCAGGGTCATACGATTATTGTTTTTGATGAAATACAGGAGTATCCGGATATAGCTACAGCCTTGAAGTCATTTAGGATTGACGGACGTTATGATATTATATGCAGTGGTTCAATGCTTGGAATCAATTACAGAAAAATTCACAGTAACAGCGTTGGAAATAAGGTTGATTATGAAATGTTTTCAATGGATTTTGAGGAATTTTTGTGGGCGAAGGGATATGACAATACCCAGATTTACGATATTTTAGAACATATGACAGCCTTGAAACCATTTGGTGAAACAGAATTGTCTGTCTATAAATCATTATTTCTTGATTACTGTGTTCTGGGAGGAATGCCGGATGTGGTTAAGGGATATGTTGAGACAGGAACTTTTCAGGCTTCGTCAGATATTCAGAATCAGATTCGACTTGATTATGAAGAAGATGTCAGAAAATATGCACAAGGACTTGACCAGACCAAAATAATCAGTGTGTATAGGAGCATACCGGCACAGCTTGCCAAAGAAAACAAGAAATTCCAATACAGTCAAATCAGCAAAAATGCGCGTTCCAGAGAATATATGGGATGTATTGAATGGCTGATTGACGCAGGAGTTGTGACGGAATGCAACTGTCTGCTTATGCCAGAACTTCCGTTGAAAGGAAATGTTGATACAACTAAGTATAAGTTGTATTACCCCGATACTGGACTTTTAGTATCTGCGTTAGATGATGAAGCACAGGAAGATCTGAGGGTTAATAAGAATCTTGGCGTATATAAAGGTGCACTATACGAAAATTTTGTTGCAGAAGCATTTATTAAGCAGGGTTTGGGATTGTTTTATTATAAGAAAGAAAACGCAACTCTTGAGGAAGACTTCTTTGTGCGTTCACAAAATGAACTAATCCCGGTGGAGGTCAAGTCCAATAATGACAGATCCAAGTCTCTCAGAACGCTCATCAGGGATGAAAGATACAGCGATATAAAGCATGGAATAAAATTAGGAGATTTTAATATAGGATGTTCTGAAAGCATATACACATTTCCTTACTTTTGTGCTTTTATGCTAAAAGAATACCTTAAAACATGGAATTGATATTTCATTTTGAAAAAGTTAAACTCAAAATAACGAAGTATATTCGTTAGTATCGCTGCCGCACCGTTGTCTGATGCGGCAGTTTTGGAAACCCTTACCTCCTGCTTGCAATAAATCCTGCCAGCCACATGACAGACGATGCGATAATAAATATAAGAACAAATGTATTAACCTGTTCTTTCCATCTCAATGAAAGAATAATTGCGTCGCCTATGACGGCTATGATAATTGGCAGAAGCATAAAAAGATTAACTGCATCATTATTGAATACCCTGTATGCCATATATGCAAAAGCAGCGACAAGCACAAGTGATACGACTGCCTCTATTATATGGAATAATCCGGCGTATTCAATATGTGATTTATATACAACCGGAATAGCCATAGAAAAAAATATGAGATACACAAGTGAAAGCCATAGTAATATGCTGTCATTTGCCATTGCATTATTTTTAGCCGTTCTGATGACAAGTGCGGCTATAAGAAATCCGTATGAGGCAAATTGTATTCCGGGGATTGTATATTCGGTATGCACCATTCCTGAGACCAGAATCACGCCGATTGTAATACATATCATCTTTGCATTAACCTGCGTTCCGTCTGACAGAAGAGCCTTAAGGAAATCCCTGTTGATTGTAAATAATAAAATAACGGATGCTGCAAGCGACAGAATACAGATGCCGTTTACATACCGGCTGAACCCATCTCCCCACATGGAAAGATTTTTATCAGCAAATGAACGTATGAGACTCTGAAGCCTTTCACCAAAAAGAATCAGAAAATAACCCATGATAAGCCAGTTGATTAACATCTTTTGTCCTCCTCCAAAATTTTAATTGATGATAAATTATATCATATATGAATATCAATTTGCTATACAAAAATATATAATATAAGTCCTTTTTTTGGGACATCCAATATGAGATAATTATTATGGGGCAGGGAAAGCAATAAATCAAGGGGCTTGGAACTTATTATAATTAAAACGACTTGGTTATAAAAAACCTAAATTTGGTTATTGACAATCAAAAGGTTTGAATGTATTATAATCATAACATGATGGTTATAAAAAACCAAAGGAGGTTGCGATGTTAGATCTAAGCATTAGAACATTGATAGAAAATGAATATGAGAACGTTGAAAAAAATGGTTATGAAATTGCTTCGCGATTAAGGAACTGTGGTATCTCAAATTATTACCAAGTAGTTGGTGCTGCATATGCTGCATATTTAGCGAAAGCAAATCAATTAGAAGATTTGCAAAGCCTTCTGGATTATATACAGACAGAGTTAGCTGAATCTAGACAATACTTCCTAAGAGATCACCCATCTGATTCGTACTGGATGTGTGTAATTGAGATCTCAAAAATATATACAGTTGAAGCATTATTAGCGGTTGTGCTTTGGATGAATAATTCAATAGATGGAAGACGTTTTGGTGGAGAATCAGAAACTCCAATTAGCATTGTAAAACTTGCATATGGATTGTTAAAACCAGAGCATGAAAATGTAGCAGATTTTTGCAGTGGGACAGGTGTATTTTTGTCATATGCAGCACTAATGAATCGAGATAATCAGTATTATGGTATGGAAATAAATACCTTAGCCAAAGAGATATCGGAAATAAGAATGTCACTATTAGCAGAACAACAGATTATTGAACAAGGATCTGTCTTTACAATGGATGCAACTAAAAAGTTTGATAAGATTTTTAGTGACAGTCCATGGAATGTAAGATCATGGAAAACTAGTTCAGATGAACAAATAGTAAGTGAAATGGAGAAGATGGTTCCAGAACTGAAAAAGGCGACAACAGGAGATTGGCATTTTATAGTTAACGTTGTGGGCCATCTTAATGAAAAGGGAAAAGCTGTAGTAACTTCTTCAAATGGCTTAACATGGAATGGAGGAGTAAGCAAAGCAATCAGAGAAAGAATTATTAAATTAGGTTGGTTAGAAGCTGTAATATCTCTTCCGGCTAATTTGTATCAGACAACTTCAATTCCAACATCAATTATAGTTTTAAGCAAACAAAAGAATGAAAAGATCCGATTAGTTGATGCAAGCGAAATGGCTATAGTAGGACGTCGCCTAAATGAGTTAAATGATAGTGCCATTAATGAAATTCTTGAATTAATGAGTAAGGATTCAGATAACTCAAAGTTGGTATCAGTAGATGAAATTGCAGCACAAGATTATGCGATTAATCCATCTAGATATTTACAGAATGAAGTTCAGGTTGAAAATGGTGTTCCATTTGAGGAGTTGATTGTAAATATTACCAGAGGAGCACAGATAAAAGCATCAGAACTGGATGAATTGGTTTCTGATGAACCAACAGATTTTCAGTATTTAATGCTAGCTAATATTCAAGATGGAATTATAAGTGATGACTTACCATATTTGAAGGAATTGGATAAGAAGCAGGAAAAATACTGCATTAAGAATAATAGTCTTGTTATTTCAAAAAATGGAGCACCTGTAAAGGTGGCTGTTGCAACTGTAGAAGAAGGTCATCAGATATTAGCAAATGGTAATTTGTATGTGATTGAATTAGACACGAATAAAGCTGATCCATATTATGTTAAAGCGTATTTGGAAAGTGAAAATGGTTCAATTGCGCTTTCTAGAGTTACAGTAGGAGCTACACTGCCAAACATTCCAGTAGATGGTTTAAAGAAAATACTTATACCCAATCCGGATATGGATGTACAGAAACAAGTTGCCAATAAGTATTTGGAACAGCTTTCAGAGATTAAACTGTTAAGGAAAAAAATGCAAGCGGCAACAGAAAAGTTAAAAAATATTTTTTCGGAGGAAAATTAAATGTCAGGGAACGATAAGATAAATGCAGTAGGAACAAATATAGCAGAAAAAGCACAGGTTATCTGGAACGTGGCAGATATGTTAAGGGGTCCGTTTAAGCCACACGAATATGGATTGGTAATTCTTCCTATGACAGTAGTGAAGAGATTTCATGATTGTCTATTACCAACACACGATAAGGTAATGCAGGAGTACGAAAAGGTCAAGAATTTTGCAGTTATAGATGGCTTCTTAACAAAAGCGTCAGAATATCAATTCTATAACACAAGCAAATTTACGTTTGATTTGTTACTTGCAGATCCAGAAAATATCGAAGATAACTTTAGAGATTATTTGAATGGATTTTCTGCAAATGTACAGGATGTATTAGCCAAGTTTGACTTTGACAATATTATCAAGCGTATGGTGGAAAGCAATACCTTGTATTTGATTATTAAAGAGTTTAATTCTGATAAGGGATATCTTGGTGCAGATAAAGTCAGTGCAGTGGACTGTGGATATATCTTTGAAGACTTGGTCAGAAGATTTTCGGAGTCCTTTGATGAAGAGGCAGGAGCTCATTTTACTAGCAGAGATATTATTTATCTTATGACCGACTTACTCCTTTGTAATGCAGATCTCTCAAAAGGGGGAAATGTAACTGTCTATGATATGACTATGGGAACAAGTCAGATGTTAAGTTGTATGGAAGAAAGAATTCATGAACTTAACTCAGACATCGAAGTTAATTGTTTTGGACAGGAGTTTAATCCATCGACATATGCAATTGCAAAGGCAGATATGATGATTAGAGGTGGAGATCCTAATAATATGCGTTATGGCGACACATTATCAGAAGATCAGTTCGCTGGATATCAGTTTGAGTATATTATTTCCAACCCTCCATTTGGAATTGACTGGAAACGTGAAGAAAAGAAAGTTAAGGAAGAAGCTACGAAAGGCGAACTTGGCAGATTTGCACCTGGACTTCCTAAAATATCAGATGGACAGATGTTATTTGATTTGAATGGAATATCAAAATTAAAAGAAAACGGACGAATGGCAATTATCCATAATGGCTCATCACTTTTTACTGGAGCAGCAGAATCGGGAGAATCTGAGATTCGTAGATATATCATTGAAAATGACTGGTTGGATGCCATTGTACAGCTTTCAACAGATGTATTTTACAATACTGGAATTACTACATATATCTGGCTGATTTCAAAGAATAAGCCAGAACATAGAAAAGGTAAAGTACAGCTTATTGACGCATCTAAGATGGTTATGGCTCGCAGAAAGAATCTTGGGAATAAGAGAAATGATATTACAGCCGAGGACAGAGATATTATTGTAAAAGCATATGGTGAATTCAAGGATACATCGTATGAAGTGAATGGAAAAGTGTGCGAATCTAAGATTTTTGATAAAGAAGATTTTGGATTCAGAAGGATACAGGTAGAAAGTCCATTGATTGATGAAAATGGTGATATAGTGACAAAGGGGAAGAAAAATCAGCCAGTAGCAGATGCTTCTAAACGTGATTTTGAGAATGTTCCGCTTAAGGAAGACATCGGAGAATATTTTGACAGAGAAGTAAAGCCTTACAACCAGCGGGCTTGGATTGATACGAACAAAACTAAAATCGGATATGAGATTCCATTTACAAGATATTTCTATAAGTATGAGGCTCCTGAGAAGTCGGAAGATATTGCTGCAAGAATAGCTGTTAGAGAAAAGAACATTATGGATTCATTGAATAAATTGTTTGGTGAGAAGGTGTAGGATTTGGCAAGAAAAATGAAAGATTCTGGTGTGGAATGGATTGGAGAAATACCGGAAGATAAGCAATTTGTACGATTGAAATTTTGTGCAGATATTTCAACAGGAAATATGGATACTCAAAATAATAATCCTAATGGAGAATATCTGTTTTATGTACGATCACCAATTGTTGAACATAGTGATACATACACCTTTGATGATGAGAAAGAATCAATCTTAATGGCAGGAGATGGTGTTGGAGCAGGGAAGATTTTTCATTTGGTAAAAGGTAAATATGGATGTCATCAAAGAGTTTATAGAATAGGTAATATTAAAAATTATATTCCAGAGTTTGTAAAGTATTATCTGGAATCATTGTTTTCCAAGTTAATGGACTATGGAAGTGCAAAGTCAACAGTTGATTCTGTAAGATTACCAATGATACAAAATTTCCCTTTGATTACATTTAATAAGTTAGAACAAAGTGCAATTGTGGAATATCTAAATGTTAGGATAGGAGAGATAAATTGTGCCTTGGACGATGCGGCAAATGTAATTGAAGAATATAAAAAATATAAGCAGTCCGTAATAATTAAAGCTGTAACTCATGGGCTGAAAGAAGATGTTCAAAAAAAGCATACTGACAGTAAATGGATTGGAGATATTCCAGAACACTGGGATTATGTTAGAATTGGAACTTTATTTCAAACCGTAGATGAAAGAAACGATGATCCAGATGCACAGTTGTTATCCTTATATACAGCATTAGGTGTAAAACCACGTTCAGAACTTGAAGAACGTGGAAATAAGGCAGTCACTGTTCAGAATTATAAGATTGTTCACAAAAATGATATCATAGTAAATAAACTACTAGCTTGGATGGGCGCTATTGGATATTCTGATTATGAAGGTGTAACCAGTCCGGATTATGATGTGTATAGGGCTAAAGAAGATGCAAATGTTGTTAGAAGTTTTTATAACAATTATTTCAGATATACATGTTTTAACGGAGACTGCTTTAAATACGGACATGGAATTATGCTTATGCGCTGGAGAACTTATCCAGAAGAGTTTCTAAGAATAAAAGTTCCAAATCCACCATACGATGAGCAGGTTGAAATTGCAGAATATTTGGATAAAAAGATTCCTGAGATTGATAAACTTATTTCAGAGAAAGAAGATCTAATTAAGGAATTGGAAAGTTATAAAAAATCTCTGATTTATGAATATGTCACAGGTAAAAAAGAAGTACTTGTAGAGAATGTGAGGTGATACGCATGGATGATAAGAAAATGGAAATAATGATTTCTATGAATTATAAAAATAGTAATGACCTTGTTAGTGATGTCAAAGGAATCATTGAAGCAGCACAGACAATGGTCAATAGGCAAATCAACTCGACTTTGACAAAAAGAAATTGGCTTATCGGATATCGTATTTCAGAAGAAATCACGAAGGATCTTGATAGAAAAGATGTTTATGGCAAGCAGACAATGAAAAATCTTGCAGCTGACTTACAAGGTGTCTATAAAGAAAACTTTGATGTATCAAACTTGTATAAGTTTAAGCAGTTCTATGAAATGTATTCAGACATTTTAGACACTGCGAGTCTAAAATCTTTTGAAAAATTAACATGGTCACATTATCGTGTTCTGCTGCAGGTTAAAGATGACAAAGCAAGATCTTGGTATGAGAAGGAGGCTGCTGAGCAGACATGGAGTGTAAAAACACTCCAAAGAAATATATCATCACAATATTATTATCGAATGCTCAGTAGTCAGAATCCATCTGTCGTTGAAGCAGAAATGAAAGAGCTTACCGCTGACTATCAGAATGATAAGCTGGAATTTATTAAAAATCCAATTATAGCTGAGTTTCTTGGAATGGCTCAAAATACGGACTTTACAGAAAGCAAATTAGAAAAATATATCATCACAAATTTGCAAAGTTTCATTATGGAGCTGGGAAAAGGATATGCATTTGTTGCAAGGCAGCAGCATATCAGAACAGAAAAAGAAGATTATTATATAGACCTTGTGTTCTATAATTATATTTTGAAATGTTTTGTGTTATTTGATTTAAAAACGCAAAAGATTACACATCAGGATGTAGGGCAGATGGATATGTATATTCGCATGTACGATGAACTAAAGCGCGGGGAAGGCGATAACCCTACAATTGGAGTAGTTCTTTGTTCTGATACGGATGAAGATATTGCAAGATATTCGGTGCTTCATGATAGTGATCAGTTATTTATGTCGAAGTATATGTTGTACTTACCTTCAGAAGAGGAATTGAAACAGGAAATTGAAACTCAGAAGATGATATTCGAATTGCAACAGAGTGAAAAAAAGAATTCTGTTACAGATGAGGATAATACAAAACTAGAGTAGAGAAGTAACTTAAATTGTGCAACAACCCGTTGCACAATTTAGAGGTGACGATTATTTATAGAAAAAAGATTATAGACTCGCCGTGTCTAAAATCTTTTGAAAGACAATGAGGTGACAAATGCTATGGGAATAGATGTTACAACAGAAAAACGATTTGAGGAAGATATTGAAAGCTTCTTCCTATCAAATGAGGGTGGTTACACAAAGAATAGAGATAGTTATGATCCGAAATTAGGATTATATGTAGATACATTAATTCGATTTATTAAGACTACACAAGAAAATAGTTGGAAACGATTTACTATGCAGAATGCTGATAATCCAGAGAGAAAGTTTTGCCTTGCATTTAATAATGCATGCGATGCAGATGGCTTGATTTATGTACTTAGACATGGGTTTAAGCATCGTGGTATTACATTTAAAGTATGTTATTTTGCACCTGAATCTGGGTTAAATCAGACACATGCAGAGCATTATGAAATGAATGAAATTACATGTAATAGGCAGTGGTACTATTCAGCGGATAATTCTAATTCTGTTGATATGGTAATTGCAGTCAATGGTATACCTGTTTTTGCATTTGAACTGAAGAATCAGTATACGGGACAGACAGTAGATAATGCGAAGAGACAATGGATGTATGACAGAGATCCAAGAGAGGTATGTTTTCAATTCAATAAGCGTATTTTGGCATACTTTTGTGTTGACCAGACAGAAGTTTGGATGACAACAAAATTAGATGGAAAAGATACCTATTTTCTTCCGTTTAATCAAGGCTCAAATGGTGCTGGAAATAATGGTGGAAAAGGTAATCCGGCAAATCCTAATGGATATCCAACATCTTACCTTTGGGAAAAAGTTTTCCAGAAAGATAGCATGATAGATATTTTGCAAAAGTTTATTCATTTGCAGGTTAAAGAAGATAAAAAACTTTTGGCCAATGGGACAGAGCAGATTGTTAAGAAAAAGACGATTATTTTTCCAAGATATCATCAGCTTGATGTGGTAAGAAAGTTGATTGAAGATGTAAAGGGAAATGGTCCAGGAAAGAATTACCTTATTCAGCATTCGGCAGGGTCTGGTAAGTCAAATTCGATTGCATGGACAGCTTATAGACTGGCATCATTACATAACGAATTAAATCAACCGGTATTTAGCAGCGTTGTTGTTGTAACAGACCGTACGGTGTTAGATGCACAGTTGCAGGAAACAATTTCTAGTTTTGATCATACTCTTGGTGCGGTAGAAACAATTGATGACAAGAAGAAATCTGTTGATTTAAGGAATGCATTGAATAATGGTATTCGTATTATTGTAACAACTTTGCAGAAGTTTCCAGTTATTTATACAGAGGTTGATAAAAGCGAGAAGAAAAATTATGCGATTATCGTAGATGAGGCACATTCTTCTCAGACAGGAAGTTCAGCATTAAAGCTAAAGACTGCGCTTGCAGATACAGAAGAGGCTTTGCGTGAATATGCAGAAATTGAAGGTGTCGCGGAGGATGAAGTAGATAAGAATGATAAAGTAGTACAGGAAATGATAACTCATGGAAAACATAAGAATCTATCATTTTTTGCATTCACAGCTACACCAAAGGGACAAACGCTTGAAATGTTTGGTACGCCAGTTCCTAATGGAGAAGATGGATTCTATCCATTTCATATCTATAGCATGAGACAGGCGATAGAAGAAGGTTTTATTCTAGATGTCTTGCAAAATTATATGACATACAGTACTTGCTTTAAGATAGCTAAGAAAACAGAAGAAAATCCGGAATTGCCAGAGAGCAGAGCTACCAAAGCAATTAAGAAATATGAAAAACTGCATCCATACAATATTAGCCAGAAGGCTGAGATTATTGTAGAGACGTTCCAAGATACGACGAGATATAAAATTGGCGGAAAAGGAAAGATGATGGTTGTCACAGATTCCAGATTGGCAGCAGTCAGATATTTTCATGAGATAAAGAAATATATAGCAGATCATCAATATGATAATATAGATGTATTAGTTGCATTTTCCGGAAACGTTGAAGATGGAGAAGAAGAATATACCGAACCGGGATTAAATGTAAGGAGAGATGGAACTCATATATCAGAATCTCAGACAAAGTCAGAGTTTCATGATAATTTCAATATTCTTGTTGTGGCAGAAAAGTATCAGACTGGATTTGATGAGCCACTGTTACATACTATGATTGTTGATAAGAAATTGAAGAAAGTTAAGGCTGTTCAGACACTTTCGAGACTTAACAGGACATGCCTGGGTAAGGTTGATACATTTATTCTTGACTTTGCAAATACGAAGGAAGAGATATTAGATGCGTTCCAGCCATTCTATCAGGAGACAAGCTTGGAGCAGGAAGTGAATGTTGACCTTATGTATCAAACCCAGCGTGAACTGCGCGACTATGCAATCTATAACGACAATGACATTATTGGTTTTATTGAGGTATGGAATAGACCTGGAACACAAACGAAAAATTCTATGGGACAAATGACAAGTGCTTTGAAGCCGGTAGCAGATCGATACAACTTGAAAAATCCAGAGGAACGTTATCAGTTTAGAAGACAGGCAAGAAGTCTTGTGAAATGGTATAGCTATATATCACAGGTTGTACGTATGTTTGATAAGGAAATGCATCATGAATACCTGTTTCTCAGATATTTAATTGAGCTTATTCCTGCTGAGAAAGAAGAGAATGTGGATCTGGATGGTAAATTGGAACTGGAATATTACAAGCTGAAAAAGACATTTGAAGGTGCTATTCAGTTAGAGAATATGGATGGTCAATACGAGACTGTTACAGATAAGGGCAAACAAGGACTGAAGAAAAAGAGTACCTTGGATGAAATACTAGAAAAGGTAAATGAAAAATTTAAGGGAGATTTTACGGATGCAGACCGAGTTATGCTTGGAACTCTTCACGATAAGTTGGTAAAAGACGAAAAATTGGCTAATTCTGCACGAACAACAGACCCATTAATTTTTATGCAGACTGTATTCCCAAATGCATTTGGAACAGCTGCAATGGACAGCTATATGGAGTCACAGGAGAGTTACCAGTCCTTGTTTGAAGATAAAGCTAAGTATGATGCAATTATGAACGCGTTAGCTGGGGTTATCTATCGAGAGATGAGAGAGCCAGTGAAGAAGTAGCAGAGCATATGATGCCCGGAAAGGATGAAAATGATAATTCAACAACTAAAAGAAAAAATACAGAATTTATTTTTGGGGCATCAGAAAAATGATTGTCCAGAGGAATTAGGATATAGAGACTTGACACCAGAGGCTGATACAAAAAATAGTCAAGAGTACATTAAAGCACTTCATTGGGCTATTGAAAATAAGGAAGTTAAAAATATAGCTCTGTCAGGTCCATATGGATCGGGTAAAAGTAGTGTTATCAAAACATATCTGGAAAAATATCCTAAGACGAAATATTTGCCTATTTCATTAGCGGCATTTTCTACACCAGCAAAAAAACAAAATGGAATAGGAGACAACCCCAATCCTCTTTCCGATGATTGGACATTAGATGATGTTGATGAGAACATAATTGAGGAAGGTATTCTTAAACAACTCTTTTATAAGGTAGATGTAAGAAAGATACCGCAAAGTCGATATAGGAAGATAAAGAAATTATCATATTGGAAAATGTTTTTAGTATTATTAGGCTTGATTGCTACAGTTGTAATTGTGTCTTTGGAAGTTAGACCAGGATTGTGGAAAGATTTTAATAAGACGGTAATAGATAATGGTGAAGATTTTAGTTTGAATGGAATTCTATCATATGTGGTGCTCTTTGTAACATCTGTTGGATTAATTCTATTAGCTACATTGGCACTAAAGTACATAATGTCAAATTTTAGAGTTGCACACATTAATTTGGGTGATAAGGCAAGCCTTTCGAGTGAAGAAAAGCAGGAATCTATATTTGATAAGTCATTAGATGAAATTGTATACTTTTTTGAAAGTACTCAATACGACACCGTCTTTATTGAAGATTTAGATAGATTCAATCAACCCAATATTTTTATAAAATTGCGAGAGCTAAATACTGTTATTAACAATTATGACAATATCAAACGCAAGGTCGTATTTGTATATGCGATTAAAGATGATATGTTTAAAGATGAAGATAGGACAAAGTTTTTTGACTTTATTATTCCAGTAATTCCGTATATTAATGCGACTAACTCTGGCGAAATATTAAGAGATTTACTTGAATTTGAGAAAGATGAAAACGGTATATATAAGAGCAAAAAGTATGATATAACTGATCGTTATATTGGAGAGATTTCTCCATTTATTCAGGATATGAGAGTGCTGACCAATATATGCAATGAATTTCTTGTATACAAGAGAACCTTAAAAATGACTAAGCTGAAAGATCATGAGATGTTCTCAATGATTGCTTTTAAAAATCTTTATCCGAAAGAGTTTGCAGAATTAGAGGCAGAAAAAGGAATCGTTAAGCAGATTTTTAAAGGAAAAAGAGAGTTTGTAGTTGGAAAAAAGATGGGAATTGAAGAGAAAATAGCACCTAAAAAAGAGATTCTTGAAAATGTACATAATGATATACTTTGGGGAATGAGGGACATTAAACATGCATTTCTGGGATTCTTGTCTGACGAAAATGGTACAAGATATCCAGTGTCTGAATTAGAAATAAATAATAGAAGTTATACATATGAGCAAATTATACAGGATAGTTTCGATATCTCTAATTTTGACAATATCAATCAACTCCATATAGGGTATCGTACATCCAATAATTATAATACACAATGGAGTTCATTTAACAACATTAAACAAAAAATGGATAATGGTGGAAAAAAGTATTTGAGCCGAATGCTTGATATACGATATGCTGAAAATTCTAAAAAGCAACAATTAATAGCAGAAATAAATGGACTGGAGAGACAAGTAGTAGAAATCGAAGGATATTCGTTAAGAGAGATAATTGATAACTTTGGAGAATCATTTTTACCAGAACAACTGGAAAAATATGAATTCCTAAAGTTTTTGCTGATAAAAGGATACATAAACGAAAGTTATGCTGATTATATCAATTATTTTCATCCTAATAGCATTACGAAAGATGAAAATGATTATTTGCGTAGTATTCGTATGCGCAATGGAGTCAAGAATTATGGGTTTGAAATTAAAAATCTACAGCAAGTAAGTGATCGAATTTATGATACAGAATATCGACATCCTGAGACATTAAACTATTTATTGACAGATTTTATGCTTACAACTTGTACCAATCAAGAAAATAAAAGATATTATTTCGATGGATTTGAAATGGATAAGAGTAATACCCACTATCAATTTGCAAAAGAATATATTGAACGTGGGCAGAATGTGGGATTGTTTGTAAGTGAATTGTGTAAGTACTATATCCATATATGGAAATGCGTTTTAGAAGATGTTACATTATCAGATGAGGTCAAATACAAATATCTGGAACTTATATTCAATAATGCAACGATGCCGCAGATTGAAAATATCAATGAAGCGGATAATTCAAATTGTATAAAGAATTTCATTGTGGAGGATGAAAACTCGCTGGCTATGTTAAATGGTGTGTCATCCGATGTGATGATTGAATTTATTTCGGAACAGTCTGTAGCATTTTGCAAAGTGAATAATACAGGAGCTGATAAGCAAGTTCTTGAATTCATATATAAAAACAATATGTATGAACTGAACCGTGACATGATAGCATCTGTGATAGGATTTTACCATCCTGAGTTGGAAGATGAACTTAGCAAATCACACTATACAACACTTATAAAGGCCAATAATGATGTTTTAAATACGAGAATTTGGGGATCTTTTGAAGAGTATGTAAATCTGTTTGTATTGGGAATAGCGGAAAATACAGCGGAGGATATTGAAACGGTAGAGGATATTATTGAACGTTTGGCAAATATAAATGTGGATCTTATTTTCGAGGTATTGGATAAAGAACAAGTTAGCTGGGCAGATTTTAATGAATGCTGTACAAATGATGTTGAAAAAGATATAAAGAAAAAGATTTGGAATTATTTGCTTCAAAATCAACGTATTTACGCTACATGGAACAATTTTGATGCGTATTATACAGAATTTGGTCTTACATCAGAGCTTTCTACTTGGGTTAATAAAATATGCAAAGACATTGTACATACTGAAATAACAGGTAATATTAATGATGATTGCATAAAGAAGATTATCACAAATTCAGAAATTTTACTCCAGACTGTGGAACAGATAGCAGATAATTATGAGTGTAAAGCTGAAATTGAGTTTGATTTGTCAAAACTCTCAGAGGAAAAAATCAATCTGCTGATTGAAAAACAGTTTATCAGATATTCAGTATCAATAACACAGAAGATAAAGAGTCAGGCAATAGGCAGCTTTACAGTATACTGTGAGCAGTATATTGATGATTTTATGAATGATTTAGCATCAGTTTCATTAAATGAAAATGAAATTATATTGTTATTAGATGATATCAAAATTGATAACAAATTTAAACCAGAGATACTGAAAAAAATATCTGCAAGTAGTATGACCGAGAAATTAGCAAAGGTCATTGCTGATAATAAGTTTAAAGCAGAAAAAACGTATGTGACGAATGCTTGGAACAAGTTGTTGGATGTAGATAAGCAAATGTTACTTATCAATCATTTGCTAACATATGATATCTCAGAAATTCCAAACCTTTTAAAAACCATTGGAAAGGAATGGAGCAGACTTAGTGATAATAAATCCAGACACAAAGAGGAGATTTCGATAGATTCAGCTGGTAATAATAAAAAATTATTAGCTGAATTACAGAACAAGGGATATATCACGAGTTACACAGAGAAGAAGGATAAGGTACATACTTTCTTTGAGGTTTGGGTGAAACAACAATAACAACAGGAGGATAGGATATGTCAAAATTAAATATAGACCAGCAAACAATAAAGGAATTGTTTTCCAATAAGAGATCAGATTTTTTAATACCAGATTATCAAAGACCATATGCATGGGAGGAAACAGAATGTCAAACATTGTGGGATGATATATTTATGTTTGCGTTCCCGGAAAATGATTATACAAAATTTGATAGTGATAATGATGAGTATTTTCTTGGTCCTATTGTTACTTTTAAGAATGATGCAGGTAAACTGGAGATAATTGATGGACAGCAAAGATTAACAACACTGATGTTGTTACTTAGGGCATTCTACTCAAAATTTGGAAATATGAAAGATCCATATGCGGTAAAAACCAGTGAGGATATTTCAACCTGTATATGGAAAACAAATGAGTTTGGACAGCCAGACAAAAATAAGTTAAAAATTGATTCGGAAGTATCTACTGATGATGACAAGGAAGAATTTTTAACTATTTTAAAGACAGGACTGATAGATGTAAATCACAAAAGTAGATATGCTCGTACATACAGATTCTTTCAAGATAAGATAAATGAATTTCTGCAAGAGTATCCAGCTTATTTTGCTTATCTTCCAACAAGAATATTGAATAACTGTATTCTGTTACCGATTGAGGCTGAATCACAAGACACTGCACTTCGAATATTCTCAACATTGAATGATAGAGGAAAGCCATTATCAGATACGGATATTTTTAAAGCACAGTTTTATAAGCATTATAGTAGCCTTGGAGAAAAGGATCAGTTTATTCGAAGATGGAAGGATTTGGAGGCAGTATGCGATGAAATTTTTGCAGCTCCATCGGGGTCTCCTATGGATGAACTATTTACAAGATATATGTATTACGAAAGAGCGAAACAGGGAATTAAGAATACAACGACAGAAGCTCTTAGAAAATTTTATGAAAAAGATTCATATGCACTATTGAAGAAGAATGAGACTTTGGATAACTTGGAATTTTTAGCAGAATTTTGGAGAAAAGTATCGGTACAGGATGAAGGTTTCTCAGACAGGGTTTTGAAAACGTTGTTTGTGTTAAATTATGCACCTAATGGTATGTGGACATATTTGGTCTCTGTATATTTTATACAAAATAAAGAAGCAGACGGATCTCTGAATGAGGAAAGGTTTTATGTATTCCTTAATAAAATAACAGCTTTCATATTTGGATATGCATTTATAAGACCAGGTGTGAATGCATTAAGAAGTCCGGTTTATCCGGAAATGATAAATATAGTTTCAGATTTACCGGTTACATTTGTGGGATATGAATTTGATATTGATAATGTAAGAAATATTATGAGTAGCTATGTGTTTACAAATGGTAGGCCAATCACGAAATCAATTCTTGCATGGTGGGCGTACACAGATGCTAGTCAGGAGCTAATCTCATTAGACACAAATTTGGAGATAGAGCATATTTATCCTAAAAAGAGGCAGGAAAACGAAGAATCACTGTGCGATAAGAGTAGTTTAGAGTCGTTGGGAAATAAGGCATTGCTGGAGAAGAATATTAATATAAGAGCATCAGATTATAGATTTACTGACAAAATAAAATATTATCAAGGATACACGACTTCCAGTGGAAAACAGAAGACTGGGACAAAGGTTTATGAACTGCAAAAACTGTCAAACTCAGTGAATGATTATACAGAGAAGGATATAGTGGATAGAAAGAATCGTATTATTGAGGGATTTCTACATTATCTTGAGAAAAATGAACTCATGGATAAATAATATTCAGAGTATTATAAGTCGCAAAATTGAAGGCAGTTTTGGACATTGAGAAAAGACAAAGGAGATGACAAGAGTGAAGTTATTGCTTATACAGCTTAGTGATATGCATTTTGAAAATACTGAGCAAACACACAGTATAAAAATAGATAAGATGATTTCAGCAATTAAAGCTAATGCCGATGCAGAAGAATGTATTATCATAATCTCAGGTGACTTAGCAGCTAAGGGTAAAAAAACAGATTATCAATTTGTGAAAGGATTTATAATTGCATTACTCCGAGCTTTAAACGAAAATGGATATAAGAACAGAAAAATACATATATTGTCTGTTCCAGGAAATCATGATATAGATTATACGTCATTAGATATAACAATAAAAGATATTATTAAAGCATATGATGATGGAACAATTGAAGAATTAAAATCAAATTATATCGAAAGTATGAAAAATTACTTTTTATATGCTACAGAAAATGAATGCTTTAACGAAGATAAAATAGTTTCTAAAAAAGTGTTGGATTATAATGGGAAAAAAGTTGGATTTGTATTACTTAATACCGCTCCGCTATCTTTATTAGGTGGAAATGCAGAAGATATGGGAAATCATTATCTGTCTGAGTCAGAATTGAAGAAAATAGATGATGCAACAGATGCAGATATTAATATACTTGTTTTGCATCACAGTATAGAGTGGTTGAGAACTAGCTACAAAGAAAAAATGCGAAAGAGTATTACAAAAAAATATTCTTTAGTTCTATCAGGACATGAACATTCTTCACTGGGGCAAAGCAGTTGCATTGATAATAATGGAACTGTGCAGTTTATTCAGGGAAATGCATTATATGGATTTACTGATGAAGGAAATGGTTTTTGTACGCTTACCATTGATTTTGATAATTTTGCAATAGAAGGGTTTTCATATATATGGAAAAATAATTTGTATGTACCAAATAAAATAATAGATACGAGACTTCGAACAACAGTATCAGAAGAGATAGAATTGTTACAAGGTTTCAAAAAACAATTGTTATGTGATTCTACTAATAGAAAGGTTGATGAGTATTATGTATTCCCTGGTATTACATACAATATGTTGGATGAAAATGATAATATTCAAAGATTTGATATTGATGATGAAAGAAATCTGTTTGATTTTTTGAATAATAGATCATATACGGTTATTACTGGTAAACATAAATCTGGAAAATCACTTTTGGCAAAGCGTTTGTTTAGATATTTTTATGAGAAGGGAAAGAAGCCGCTCTTTATTGAAGCAAGTAGTATTAACAAGAAAAGAATAGAAAGAACTATAGATTATATTTTTGGCGAGGAATATGCAACAGACGATTATGCATATGAAAAATATAAACAGTTAGAGAAATCTCAGAGGGTAGCAATAATTGATGAAGCCGATATGCTTCCAACGCAGACATTAGAAACATTAGTGAGCTTTTTGGGACAATCAATGGGACAAATTATAGTCTTTAGTGAAGACAAGCTAAACTTGAATGTTCGAAAGCAGGTAGTCGAAACTTTAGTTGATGAAAATGAGCTGACCTTGAATATAAAATCATTTTTATATGATAAAAGAAAAGTGTTAATTGGTAATATACTCCAAAATTCTGATAAGGAATACGATGTTGAAAAGGAAACTGCAAAAATAAATGACTTGATAAATATGCAAGTGAAATATTTTAATTTAGATCCAGAATTCATTATAAGCTTTGTAAAGCAATATGAAACAGATATTAATTTTAAATTTACAGCTGGTATGAATGTATTTAATGTGGTATATGAAAGCAGTATTAGAAATCAGATAATTGCCAATTCGGGTGATGTTGACCCAACACATATGATAAATGTGTTAAGAGAACTTGCGTACAATATGCATTTCGGAAAGAAAACTAGTGTTAGTATTGAAGAGATTAGCAAAATAGCTGAGGTATACAAGAAAGAATATCGACAAATTGTAAACATTAAGTCTTTCTTGGATGCAGTTCTTAGTGCAAAAATATTGATAGAGAATAATAATGAATATAGATTTAGAGATCATACAATTATTGCGTATTTTGTAGCACAAGCATTAAATCAAAAATATTATCAGGATGAGGATATAAAAGATAATTTAGATGAATTATTAAGGAATTTGTGCTTTAGCATTAATAGCGATATTGTTTTATTTCTGGCTTTAATTACAAATAATCCTAAATTTGTAAATATCATTATCGAGGGAGCACAAAAGCATTTTGAAAGTCAGGAAGAACTTTCGTTTGACAGGAAAAATGTGGAATATATTCTTAATACAAAACTACCAATAAAAGATTCTTTGCCAGACAAGGAGGAAAGAAAGCAAAGAGAAAATGAGATAGCCAAACAAGAGGAAAATGCTAAGTTGGCAGACTTGATTGAATTGGTAAATGAATATGACTACACTGAAGAAGATTTGAAAAAGATTGAGAATCAGATAATGATATCATTTAAGTATTTGGAAATATTGTCTAAGACATTGCCGGCTTTTTGTCAAAATATGAAAGCTGATCAACAAGATAGACTTGTTGAATTGATATATCGTTGTCCAAATCAATTTCTATATACGATATTAAAGGATATAGGCGAAAATTTTGATGAGTTTACTAATGATTTATATAGTGAAATATCAATCTTACGAAAGGAAAGAAATGTTGCAGAGATCAGTTTACAAAGTGTGCGAAGAGTACTGGAACAAATATCTTCTGTTTTAGTAATTGCATTATATCAGTTGGTAGCATCCACTTGTACTAACGAGCAAAGTATACTTGCGTTAAATGAATTTAACAGTAAAAATAATTCGAATTATGAACTGCAAAATCTTATGATGTGTGCACGAATAGATGATATAGTATCTTTTTCTAAGAAGGTAAAAATATTAGATAAGAAATTGGAAAATAATCTTTCTAAATCAATAATAAGATTTACAGTTCGAGATTATTTTTTGAGAAATAGTAGTATGGATTTACATGGAGAAGCTCAGTCCTTAATGGATCAATTTTTTGCTGGATCGACCAGAAAAAATATTCAAATGAATATGGCGAAAAAGAGATTAAGTGATAAAGACCGTACCTAGGGCTTTTCACTATAGTAGATTAAGCCCAACTACAATAGTGTTTCGTTTAAGTACGGTCAGCTATAGTATATGAGATTTTGACGAAAATATTCGTATATCAATAATAGATATTCAACGCTGTTTCGACAGCAATCTGCATTCCAATAGTAGTATAATAAATCTATCTTACAATTTGCATGAAAATTCAACCCTCAGGCTTCTGTCCCACATTATTTTTTAACAAATTGGAGGTAGTATTATGAAGAAAAAGTTTAGAGTAAGTAGTCTTATCAAAGGTATTGCAGTCGTATATTGTCTGGTTGGATTTGTATTGTTTGTAGTTTGCATAGCAATCAGTGTGAGCCACGATATTTCACTGTATAGAAATTTTGAATCAGCAATATCTATTTACAACTACGGAACATTGAAAACTGCAGGTATAATATGTCAGATGATTGCTATTCTTTTTAGGACAGCACTGATTTACGGATTTGGTATTATTGTAAATATGGCAGAAGAGTACATTGACAGTCGAAAACATACGGATTAGATCACTGTGTGAATCTACGACAATTTAGCCAGTGCCACATATAGCTGGGATATTTTATACCATGTGGCATAATCGACGGTGCCGGTAACGGGCATGTTGAAGGTCTCCTGGAATTTGCTGACGGAAGCTGCTGTGTCCTTACCGTAGATTCCGTCAACAGTAAGAGGAGGTATGTTGCTGTAGGTACGGCGGATGAGGGAAAGCTGTTCCTGAATGGTGGTGACAGGAGGACCGTATGAACCGATTTCAAGGGTGTATCCGGGATATGAGACAGGGATGCCCTCGATTATTTCGGCAGTGTTTATATATATGTCGCTGCCGTAGTAATTACGAAGAATCTGGAGAGCGGTTTTGCCGTCATCCCCAAGAGACTTGGAACCCCACTGGCTGAGACCGCTGCAGGTAGTCCTTTTGCCGTCGCAGTATTGGGTGAGGATTGGCTGTTTGACATCGGGACGGGATACATAATTTGAGAAATATTCATCAACAACATTGGAGATGGTGTCGAAAATATTACGCTTATTAATCCACTTATGGTCAAAAGCGGTAGAAGATGTAATGGTAAAATAATAACCCTTATTGCGGTACCATTCGGTGTATACACGGTTCAGGGTAAAAGAAATAATGGCAATTACATTGGCTTTGATGGTTTCTCTGGGCCATGTAGGGTATATTTCACTGCTGGCAACATTTTTTATATAATCGGCAAATGGAACGTAGTAGTCCGTTGCTGTCGAGTCGGATGGGACACCGTCATGGACAACAATGGTTTCGGGTACCACAACACGGTCAAGAACAATTTCACCGGTGTTTTCAATGGGTTTTATCTCGGCCTCAGGAATTTTTGGAGGATAGTTGCCGATTAGTGTATTGGGACCAATGTTATAAATGCCGGGATTTTCCGTAAGAATAATATTTTGTATTGATAGTATTCCGGAAAAAATATTTGAACCGGTAATGGAAACCGGGGCAAAGCCCGGAGCAGAAGCTACAATATTATACATGGAGTAAGGTATGATAATGCCGGGAGCTTCGCTGATGCTCTGTGGTGGAGCCGGCAGTTCGATTTGTTCTGTCTGACCTATGGAATTGGTTTCTGCAACGTCAACAGGGTTTTCTTCATCCGTACCTTCGTAGATGCTGACGGTTGCATCAATGGGAATTCCTTCTTCATTCGTGATATTAACCTTTAAAAAACCGGTTTCATCATTTTTATAAAGCATAATTTTAACCTTTCCGGATATTATAATTCATATTGCTGCGATGCAAAATTAATCGCAAATGACAGCGTCGATGCTTACATGATATTATATGATGAAAAAAATATTTGTTGAGTACAATTTGCATCTTGAAATCAGCCGGATTTTATGGTAAAATTTCTACAATTTGAAGAAAAAAAGCGCTATCAGTATGTTTAGTTGTTTTTTTTTTGCCTAAATAAATAATACATGTGAAAGGTTTGAAGGTGTGAAGATGAAAGCATTTTTGATTCTAAGTGACGGAAATGTCTTTGAAGGTACAAGCATTGGAGCTGAGAGAGAAGTAATCAGTGAAATTGTTTTTAATACCTCAATGACAGGATATTTAGAGGTTCTTACAGATCCATCATATGCCGGACAGGCAGTAGTTATGACATATCCATTAATTGGCAATTATGGTATTTGCTATGCTGATGAGGAATCAGGCAGACCATGGCCTGACGGTTTTATTGTCCGAGAACTTTCACGTGTTCCAAGTAACTTCCGTAGTGAAGATTCTATACAAAATTTTCTTAAAGAAAATAACATTCCGGGTATTGCAGGTATTGATACCCGTGCTCTTACCAAGATTCTCAGGGAAAAGGGTACTATGAACGGAATGATTACCACTAATGAGAATTATAATCTTGATGAGATTCTCCCTAAATTAAAAGAATATACCACAGGCAAGGTTGTTGAAAAAGTAACCTGTGAAGAGAAATATGTACTTCCCGGTGATGGATTTAAGGTTGCACTTATGGATTTCGGTGCCAAGAGAAATATTGCAAGGTCTCTTAATAAGAGAGGCTGTGAGGTAACTGTTTATCCTGCTTTAACCACAGCAGAAGAAATCCTTGCAGCTAATCCTGACGGAATAATGCTTTCTAACGGTCCGGGAGACCCTAAGGAATGTGTTTCCATTATTAAGGAAATCAAGAAATTATATGATTCGGATGTTCCTATTTTTGCAATTTGTCTCGGACATCAGCTTATGGCACTTGCCACAGGCGCTGATACACATAAGATGAAATACGGACACAGAGGAGCTAATCATCCGGTTAAGGATCTTCAGACCGGTAAGGTATATATCTCATCACAGAACCATGGATATGTTGTTGATATGGATACACTTGATGATAAGATTGCAAGACCTGCATTTATCAATGTTAATGACAAGACCAATGAAGGTCTTGAATATGTAGGCAAGAACATTTTTACAGTCCAGTTCCATCCGGAAGCCTGTGCAGGCCCTAAGGATTCGGATTATCTTTTTGACAGATTCATGAATATGATGAAGAAAGGCAGGGATTAATTATGCCAAAGAATAAAGACATAAAAAAAGTATTAGTAATCGGTTCAGGTCCTATTGTAATCGGTCAGGCTGCCGAATTTGACTATGCGGGAACACAGGCATGTCGTTCTCTTAAAGAAGAAGGCATGGAGGTTGTTCTTGTGAACTCTAACCCGGCCACAATCATGACTGATAAAAATATTGCTGATGAAGTCTACATTGAGCCATTGACAGTTAAGTCACTTGAGCAGATTATTCTCAAGGAGAAACCGGACAGTATTCTTCCTACACTCGGTGGACAGGCAGGTCTTAACCTTGCAATGGAAATTGCTGAGACAGGTTTCCTTGAAGAACATAATGTTAAATTAATCGGTACAACCGCTGAGACAATCAGGAAGGCAGAAGACAGACTTGAATTTAAGACAACAATGGAAAAAATCGGAGAGCCTTGTGCACCTTCTCTTGTTGTTGAGAACGTTGAAGACGGTATTGCTTTTGCCAACCAGATTGGTTACCCTGTAGTTCTCCGCCCGGCATATACACTCGGTGGAAGCGGCGGCGGTATTGCTAAGAACGAAGAAGAACTTATCGACATTCTTTCCAATGGTTTAAGATTAAGCCGTGTAGGTCAGGTACTTGTTGAAAGATGTATCGCAGGATGGAAGGAAATCGAATACGAAGTAATGCGTGATGCCAACGGAACCTGTATTACAGTATGTAATATGGAAAATATTGACCCTGTCGGAGTACACACAGGTGACAGTATTGTAGTTGCACCTTCACAGACACTGTCTGATAAGGAATATCAGATGCTTCGTTCATCAGCTCTTAATATTATTGACGAACTTAAAATAACAGGCGGATGTAATGTACAGTTTGCACTTCATCCAACAAGTTTTGAATATTGCGTTATCGAAGTTAATCCTCGTGTAAGCCGTTCATCAGCTCTTGCTTCCAAAGCAACAGGTTATCCTATTGCCAAGGTTGCGGCTAAGATAGCACTCGGATATAACCTTGATGAGATACCTAATGCAATTACACATAAGACATTTGCAAGTTTTGAGCCTGCTCTTGATTATTGCGTAGTTAAGATTCCAAGACTTCCTTTTGATAAATTTATTACTGCTTCAAGAAAGCTTACGACACAGATGAAGGCAACCGGTGAGGTCATGAGTATCTGCACTAACTTTGAAGGCGCACTTATGAAGGCTATCCGTTCACTTGAACAGCACGTTGATTCGCTTATGAACGATGATTACTCATCATATTCTGATGATGACATTATAGATCTTCTTCACAACATTGATGATAAGCGTATGTATGTTGTTGCAGAGGCTTTAAGAAGAGGCATTTCTTACGATACAATCCATGATATTACCATGATTGATAAGTGGTTTATCGATAAATTCCACATTATCGTTGAAATGGAAAACCGCCTCAAGACAGAGGAACTTACCAAAGAACTTCTTGCTGAAGCAAAGAGAATTGAATTCCCTGACGTTGTTATCGGAAGACTTACAGGCAGGACAGAAAAAGAAATTAAGGCTTTAAGGGATGAATATGGTATTCATGCGGCATTTAAGATGGTTGATACCTGTGCTGCCGAATTTGAGGCTTCAACACCTTACTACTATTCATGCTACAGCTCAGAAAATGAAGTTATTGAGACTAAGCCTGAGAAAAAAGTCCTCGTACTCGGTTCAGGTCCTATAAGAATCGGACAGGGTATCGAATTTGACTATTGTTCGGTTCACAGTACATGGGCATTTAAGGCTGAAGGATATGAGACAATCATTATCAATAATAACCCTGAAACAGTAAGTACCGACTTTGATATAGCTGACAAACTTTATTTTGAACCATTGACACCTGAGGATGTTGAAAGCATTGTTGAACTTGAACATCCGGACGGAGCTGTTGTACAGTTCGGTGGACAGACAGCCATTAAGCTTACAAAAGCATTAATGGAAATGGGCGTTCCAATCCTCGGTACAAGCGCAGAAGATGTTGATGCGGCAGAAGACAGAGAGCTTTTTGATGAGATTCTTGAACAGACAGGAATTCCAAGAGCAGCAGGAAAGACAGTCTTCACTACAGAAGAAGCTCTTGAGGCAGCTAATGAATTAGGTTATCCTGTTCTTGTAAGACCTTCCTATGTCCTTGGCGGACAGGGTATGCAGATTGCCATAAGCGACAAAGATATTGTTGAATTTATGGAAATCATTAACAGACAGGTTCAGGAACATCCAATCCTTGTTGATAAATACCTTATGGGTAAGGAAATTGAAGTTGATGCCGTTTGTGACGGAGAAGATATTTTAATCCCCGGTATTATGGAGCATATTGAAAGAGCCGGTATCCATTCAGGAGACAGTATTTCAGTATATCCTGCCCAGAGTATTTCACAGAAAATTGTGGATATGCTTGAAGATTATACAATTAAGCTTGCAAGAGCTTTACATGTAAAAGGTCTTATTAATATCCAGTTTATCGTATACAATGACCAGGTATATGTAATAGAGGTTAATCCACGTTCTTCAAGAACTGTTCCATATATAAGCAAAGTTACAGGTATTCCTATTGTAAAACTTGCTACACAGGTTATTATCGGTAATACAATCAAAGGTCTTGGCTATACACCCGGACTTCAGAAGAAAGCAGACTACATTGCTATCAAGATGCCTGTATTCTCATTTGAAAAGATTCGCGGCGCTGATATCAGCCTTGGACCGGAAATGAAATCGACAGGTGAATGTCTTGGTATAGCAAAAGATTTTAACGAAGCATTATACAAAGCCTTTGTAGGTGCAGGCGTTAATCTTCCAAAACATAAACAGATGATTATGACAGTTAATGATCATGAGCAGAAAGATGCTCTTTCGGTTGCAAAACGTTTTGCAGCTCTTGGATATACAATTTATGCGACAAGAGGTACAGCACGTTATTTCAATGAAAACGGCGTTGAGGCAATTAAGATCAATAAGGTTGAACAGGAATCACCAACACTTCTTGACCTTATTCTTGACCATAAGATTGATCTTGTTATCGATATACCTGAGAACGGTATTGAAAAGAGCCACGATGGTTTCATTATCAGAAGACATGCAATCGAGACCGGCGTAAACGTTCTTACATCACTTGATACAGCCAATGCATTGCTTACAAGTCTTGAATGTCAGGCAACACAGTCAATGACACCGATTGATATAGCAACAATTTAATTGTTATGGAATAATTAAGAATTTCTAATGACAGCTATGAGTTTATCTGGGATTTCCGGAATCCTCTCATAGCTGTTTTAACGTTAAAATTTCTTTACAACCGTAAATATGAAAAGTATAATGGAACATAACCAACGGAGGAATAATTTTTATGAAAAAAATATTAGACCAGATTACAGAAATAGTCGGAAATGCTTTTAAACAATGCGGCTATGATGATAAATACGGAAAGACAGGAATATCCAACAGACCTGATTTATGTGAATATCAGTGCAACGGGGCAATGGCAGCAGCAAAGGAATATAAGAAAGCACCATTTATGATTGGTGATGAAGTGGTTGCAATTTTACAGGACAACAGTGCCTTTGAGAAGGTTGAATGTATCAAACCGGGCTTTATCAACATGGTAATGAGCGCAGATTTTATAGGTGGTTATGTTCGTACCATGGCTTTGGAGGATAAGTTTGGATGCGACTGTGAACCTAAGGATGAGACGGTATTTGTTGATTACGGCGGAGCCAATGTAGCCAAGCCTCTTCATATCGGACATCTTCGTTCGGCAGTAATCGGCGAAAGTGTAAAAAGAATCTGCAAATTTGCAGGTTACAAGACAATAGGTGATGTTCATCTTGGCGACTGGGGTCTCCAGATGGGACTTATTATTACAGAACTCAAAGAACGTAAACCGGATTTACCATATTTTGATGATAATTTCACAGGTGAATATCCGGCGGAAGCACCTTTTACAATATCAGAACTTGAGGAAATTTATCCATGTGCCAGCGGCAAATCAAAAGAAGATGCCGAATATAAGAAATCGGCTCAGAATGCCACATATCTTTTACAGAACGGTCACAGAGGATACACAGCCCTCTGGAAACACATTATCAATGTGTCGGTTGCTGATTTGAAAAAAAATTATGACAACCTTAATGTCCATTTCGATTTATGGAAGGGTGAAAGTGATGCCCAGCCATATATTGCTGATATGGTTAAGGATATGGTAGACAGGGGGATAGCCCATGAAAGCCAGGGTGCCATTGTTGTAGACATAGCCGAGGAAAATGACAGCAGGGAGCTTCCTCCATGTATCATCCAGAAATCGGACGGAGCAGCCAATTACGAGACCTCCGACCTTGCGACACTTATCGAGAGGGAAAAATTATATGCACCTAAGTCATACATTTACCTTGCGGATAAGAGACAGGAACTTCACTATACACAGTTTTTCCGTGTGGCAAGAAAAGCAGGAATCGTATCTCCTGATACAGAACTTAAGTTCATCGGTTTCGGTACGATGAACGGCAGTGACGGCAAACCTTTCAAGACAAGACAGGGTGGTGTACTGCGTCTTGAATACCTCATAAAAGAAATTGAAGACAAGGTATACGAAAAAATCATGGCTAACCGTACCGTGGATGAGAGTGAAGCCAGAAATACAGCTAAGATGGTAGGACTTGCCGCATTAAAATATGGTGATTTGTCCAATCAGGCATCTAAGGATTATGTATTTGATATTGATCGTTTCACCTCTTTTGAGGGAGACACAGGTCCATATATCCTTTACACAATTGTACGAATTAAATCTATTCTTAAAAAATATGAAAATGCAGGAGGCATGGTGTCAGGTATCCATACTGCTAACCCTGAGAGCGAGAGCGAACGTTCACTTATGCTTGTGCTCACAGGCATGCAGGATATGATTAAGACAGCATATGAAGAAAGTGCACCTCACAAAATTTGTAAATTCATATATGATCTTTCCAATGCTTTTAACCATTTTTATCATGAAACAAAGATTCTTTCAGAAGAAGATGAAAATAAAAAGAAAGGTTATATTGCACTTATAAAACTTACAAAAGATGTGTTAGAGACATGTGTTGACTTGCTTGGTATCGAAGCACCGGAGAGAATGTAATGTCAAAAGCAAAGGATTTAACAACAGGAAAACCAATCAGCCTTATGATAAAATATGCAATCCCTGTGCTGATTGGCAATCTTGTACAGCAGATATATAATTTTGCCGACACAATTATTGTCGGACAATGTCTTGGAAACAGTACATTGGCTGCCGTAGGTAATACCGGGTCAATGTTTTTCCTTGTCAATGGGTTTGTTATAGGAATAACAAGCGGTTTTTCGGTCCATATAGCACAATGCTTTGGGGCAAAAGATTATGACAGGATGCGTAATTCCGTATGTAATGCCATTATGTTATGGTCCGGAATCACATTGTTTATCACTTTACTTTCGGTGCTGATAACCAAGCCGGTTCTAAGGCTTATTAACACACCGGACGGTATTTTTGATATGTCCTATAATTATATCGTTATTATTTTTGCAGGAATAGCTGCACCTATGCTATACAATGCCGTTTCGTGTATACTAAGGGCTCTTGGTGACAGCAAAACCCCGCTTTATTTCCTGATTTTTTCAGCACTCCTTAACATCGGTCTGGATTTGCTTTTTATAGTCGTATTTAATTGGGGCGTTGCAGGTGCCGCCATTGCTACAGTGCTTGCACAGCTTGTTGCCGGAATTGCGTGTATCGTATATATTTCCGTTAAGTTCCCTGTTCTTCATATAAAGAAAGAAGATTTTAAAATTAATCCGGGAATTATAAAGACACACCTTACCATAGGACTTCCGATGGCGTTCCAGTTTTCGGTTACGGCAATCGGAACAATCATCCTACAGGGTGCCGTAAATGTATTTGGTGAGAATTACATTGCTGCTTTTACGGCTTCCAGTAAAACGGAACAGCTTATCATGCAGTTTGGCATATCGGGTGGCGTAACAGTTGCAAATTTTGTCGGTCAGAATGTAGGTGCCGGCAGATATGACAGGATTAAAAACGGAATATTGAAATGGAGTCTTTTTACGGTTGGAAGCGCAGTTTTATGTATGGGTGTTATTTTCATTTTCGGCAGACCAATCAGCCGGCTTTTCATAAAAGGCGGGGATGAATTAATACTTTCCTATGCAATGACTTATCTCCATATTTCAATGTTTTTCTATATCCCATTGTTCCAGATTTTTATTTTCAGAAATGCTCTTCAGGCAATGGGTAAGACAACAATGCCGTTACTTGCGGGATTTTTTGAACTTGGAGCAAGGTCTATAGTCGCATACACGCTTCCAAAAGCGATAGGTTTTTCCGGTGTATGTTTTGCCGGTCCGGTTGCATGGGTATGTGCTGCCGTACCGCTTATTATTACTTATATAATTTATATGAAAAAATTTAAGAAAAAAGGGTATTTTAATACTCAATTTAGTTGACAAATACCCCCTAAAAATCCGATAATAGAGGTAGCTTAATTTTGAGACTATTTGAACGGAGAGGGTCAGACATGAAAGATAAAGACAAACATGGATTTGGTACTTTCGGTGCCATAGTATTAGGAGTTACGGCAGTTGCAACAGCAATTGTGGCAGTCAGCAAGAGCAAGAAGAAAAAGCAGAGTTTAAACAGTTTCCTGAAGGATGAACTTGTCAAACTTCCGCTTTTTAGTAAGAACGAATCCCACCACGCTAAGAAAAGCGCAGCAGACGAGGACGACATTTTTGTGGATGAGGACAACGAACCACAGAATGACAAAGCCACATCTTTTTACGATGAAGAGATTTCTTACGAAGAAGATGAGGAATTCCGGTCAGTATCCAAGGCAAAGCCTATCGTGGATTTCAAACCAAAGCGCGAAGAAGCAGAGAAACCTGCCGAGGCACAGAATGCAGCCGGGGAGCCGGAAGCAGCAGATGTGCAGGATGTAACTGAGGAGCCGGAAACAGCAGATGTGCAGGATGTAGCTGAGGAACCGGAAACAGCAGGTGTGCAGGATGTAACTGAGGAGCCGGGAGCAGCAGGTGTGCAGGATGTAGCTGAGGAGCCGGAAACAGCAGGTGTGCAGGATGTAGCTGAGGAGCCGGAAACAGCAGGTGTGCAGAATGTAGCTGAGAAGCCGGAAACAGCAGATGTGCAGGATGTAACTGAGGAGCCGGAAGTAGCAGATGTTCAGGATGTAGCTGAGGAGCCGGAAGCAGCAGGTGTGCAGGATGTAGCCGGGGAGCCGGAAGCAGAACCTGATGATACGTTTGTATTTGAGTCAGTGGTTGTTGGCAGGGAGCCAGTTAAAGATGAGCCTGTTGATATATCTGATAAGAAACTTGACAGGGAATTTATTGCAGAACCGGTTGATGCAGAACCGGTGAGAGATAATTTTGTATTAAATGATGAAGATTTCTCGGACGAAGTTCAGGAAATAGAAATCGATGATGTTACCGCTGAACCGGCAGTAGAAAAGGTTACAGAGCTTGAAAAAGAAGATGGTCCGGTATCAGCAGGTAAATATGATGATGTTAGTTCAGAAGCAGAAACCGCAAAAGAAACTTTTGCAGCTGCAGTTGAAACACCTGTAAGAGAAACTTTTTCCGATGTGGAATTTTTTGATGAAGAAGATGACACTGAAGAAGGTCTCCGCAACAACGAGTCATATTATGACTGGACTTATAATGTTGATGAGCATTACAGTGTAATAACTGATGGCACATGGGTATATTGTAAGTCAGATGATGTCCTCACAAGCGATTCTATCAACAAAAAAGGCGAAAGAGAGACAATCGATATAGCCGATACTTTTAAAAACAGAATTAAGACAAAGGGATATTGTCTGTTGAAGTATATCGGAACGGACAGGGAGGTTATCGTACCTGATACTATCAATGGCAAACCGGTTGTAGCTGCACTTAACACATTTAGAAGCAATCAGATTGTTAAAAAAGTCATTCTCCCATCAACGATGCAGGGCTTGAGAAGGACTTTCTATAGCTGCTACCATCTTGACAGCATTACTTTTGCACCGGGAACCAATCTGGTATACGAATTGGATGCAATTATGTGCGGTAACAATGATATGGACAGCAATACAGAGGCAACAACGGTATACTGTTCACACGCAATCGCTGAATATATAAAAGGTCACTACAGATTAGGATGTCCTGTTACATTTGTTGAAAAATAATAGTAAATTACAGAACTTTGGTTACGCATAGTTAAAAAGTGTAATCAAAGTTTTTTTATTGCAATAAAGCGTGTGGGATGTGGGATGCAACACGGGGCAGGCGCAGGCATTGAGTGGGTTGCTGTCATTAAATGCGTGGGATGTGGGATGCAACACCCGTGCATTCCGCCATGGCGTCTGCAAATCTCTACCCAAACAGCTCAAAATCGCTTAAAGTAAGTTTCCTTGCAGTTAAGTTGATTTTGCTGTCCGATGCAACTGTGAAATACACATCGGGTAGTAAAGCAGCCTGATGGGTGAATAAGGATTTGGCAGGAGATTTACGGAGACTCTTGAATACGCCGTCACCGGAAAGTTTTGAAACAGCTTCCTTGTAAGTCCAGATACGGCAAAAGTCAGCCTCCGGAGCAGACGAAGACCGGATTGTATTCAATTCACCGGGAGAACAGATTTTGGCAAGCATTGAAGCAGGGACTCTGCGGACGGTTTCCACATCGATACCCACAGGGGATGAATCAAAAATACACATGACGGCTTTGCTGCAATGACTGATGTTGAAATAAATTTCAGGATGGCTTTTCAGGTAGGGTTTGCCATCCGATGAAATATCAAAATCAGGAGTGTCTGTCAGGCTGTATTCAGTGCGGTAGCCGTACAGGAAAAGAAGGTATGCAATTACGCAGGCAAGCCTGTCCTCAGGAAACTTATACTTTAGAGCACGGTTTAACCGCTCAGGTGGAAGAAGAGACATTAAACTATCAAGCTGTCCTTTTGTTATATTTTTTAATACCAAAGAATAATCGCCAGTAGTAAAATGGATATTAGCCTTATTAAAATAATTGCTAACAGCCCGGAGTACCGGTTCGTTTACAATGTTAGGATTTTTATAACTCCCAAAAGGCGAATTGAATTCACCAGCATTATTCACTCTATACAGCCCATTATAACATGTTTTGTTTAAATATATAATTCTAGCTGCTTTTTGTACTTCTGAAAGACTTTGGTATTTTTCTCTATCTCTGTCCCAATCTCTTATCTCATAAAAAAACTTTGAATCATTTTTCATTAGCTTTAGTAACTCAATGAGCTCATCCACATCATTTTGAATGACATTATATACATTAATTAATTCAGCGTTAATATCATTGACATAGGCATTCTTAGGTTGTATAGAAAAAAGTACTGCCCCGCCACCAATAAATGGTTCACAATATGATTTATAACCTTTGGGAAAAAGTGGTTTCAGAGTATCCAGTAACTGTCTCTTCCCTCCCACCCATTTCAAAACAGGAGCTACAAGTTTATTTTTAGCCATTTTGAAGTGCCTCCCTAAAATATTAATTGATCTTGTTATTCTAACATATTTGAGCATATCACTTCAATGCCTAATATATAATCGTTAGTCTAATGCATTTACATGCACTTGTGATGCATTTACAATGTATTTGATACTTCTTGTTTTCCTGAATTCGTAAATATAATTTTTTAATTTAAAAGGCTAAAATTTCTCAAATTATTGGGGCTAAATTCGTGATGTTGTATATCATTATTTTCTATATTTATTTTCTGAATACCATTAAATGCTCATGCGCCAAAAGCAAGAAATTAAACTTTTTGCTCCGTTCAACCCATTCTGCTGTATGACGGCAGTTGTACTGCTCTTTAATAATCAATTCCTTAAGAGTAAAACCACATTTTTCAAACACAGACATAACCTTGAACCCCAGAGGTATAACACATCCATGTTGTCTTAAATCTCCCATCAAAATCGCACAGAATTTTCCTCTTTTTAACACCCTGTAACATTCATGAGCAACCTTTTCCATTTCCTTTAAAAAAGGTCGCACACTCAAAAGTGATATATCTGCCGGTATGCCTTTACTGTATTTAATAATATCGGCATAAGGCGGATGAGTGCAGATGAAATCTATTTTCTCATTAGGAATATAGGCAAGATTACGTGCATCTGATTCGTGTAAATAAACCTTCCCGCATCCCGGCCTATCAAAATTGCATTTTTTAGCGGTCAACTGCAATGCCTTTACATTGACATCCGAACCTACCCCAATCCGATTCAGCAGCCTGCATTCTACCATTGTTGTTCCTCCACCACAAAACTGGTCAAGAACTATATCTCCTTCCCCGCTGTACCGTAAAAGTAAATTACGGGGCACATATGGCGACCAATTGCCGCGGTATGAGGAATCATGAGTTGCCCAATCTCCGTGCTCCGGAAATCTCCATACTGTAGAAGTTTCCAAATGAAAGTTGTCCGGTTCCCACCTTTTGATAGCCATTTCCATCGTTCCTTTTCTTACTTACACAATAAAAAATCCCTGCTTTCTTTGATAAAATATGCTATAATAATATTAGCACAAACGTTCACGTCTTGAAAAGGAGAAAATGCCATGCTGGATCAATTTGCAGTAAAAATTCCGCAAGAAGACATTATCAATGACACCAAGTTGAAAACGGACGCAAATGCAGAAGATGTTTGTCTCTGGTGCAACGAAGATGAATTAAATAACTATATGGACAATCTGTATGCTAATCGAAACGGACACGCCTTTCTCCAGGAAGGTGAATATGTACGCATACAGCAGAAGGATATAGAGGCTTTGATTCAATCCTTTGAAAATGGAGAGCTCCACGCTGTAGATAAGGAAAACATGAGAGAAGCCCTCTACTTCATCAAAGAACTGATCAACCTTGGAGAATCCATTTTTTATAGTTGTTCTTTCTAACAAAAAGCCCTTTCTGCAAAGGAAGGGCTTTTTTATATAAAATATCATGCTGCCAACTATTCATAACGATTTTGCAAAGTGA
>OHLF01000130.1_pt1 | contig 36118 bp, 45 predicted proteins | sample 1569001 | NCBI WGS metagenome assembly OHLF01 (sample SAMEA3879541, study PRJEB24766) | human gut metagenome | biome: human-associated habitat; feature: feces | place: USA | collected 1985/1987
TTGTCCGGAGCCAGTGTAAAGAACAGTTCATGAAACCTCCTTACGTGTTCTCTTGCTTCAACCGGACGGTTGGCTGCTGCATCCTGTGCCAATGCCAGTATAAGCGATTTACCGTTATCAAGTACATATATCTTCTCTCTCTGTTTCCTTGCAAATGAAAAAGAAGCAAATATAGCAATAGCGGAAACCAACAGACAAAGTCCTGCAAATACCATAACATAGAGTCTTATATGCTTGAATGAAGTCTCAATATTTTTCAATGACTTAAATTCCATATTGTTCGATTATTTTCGTTTGAATAATTTTCCGGCGGTATGGTTCCACGCGGCCTTGCTCGCGCGTCCCATCAGCCTGCCCGAATGTCCTGCGACATTGCCTGCGGCAGCTCCGACAACACCGCCCGCCAGACCTGCGCCCCGTCCTGCGAGCTGCGTAACGGCACGCCCGTAGCTGCCTGCGCCTCCGGCTTGGATGATCCACCCCGCGACGGTCGGAATCGTGAAATACCCGATGATGCCGATAATCAGGAAGACGATATAGACGCCGTTGGAGGCTTCGAGCGAGAAGTTCGGATTGTTCTGCAACTCTGAGATGTCGTTTTGCAGCATCAACACCTGAATCTTCGCCAAAATGGTACTGAACAGGTCGGCGACGGGCAGCCACAGGTACACTTGTACATAGCGGCAAACCCATTGCGTGAGCGTGGAGTGAAAGCCGTCCCAGACGGAGATAGCGAACGCTATCGGGCCGAGAATCGACAGGACGATCAAAAAGAACGTCCGCAGCGTGTCGATCAGCAGGGCGGCAGCTGCAAAGAGCAGTTCCAGCACCTCGCGGAAGAAGTCGCGGATACCTTTCTTCATGTTGTACATCCCGCGCTCGATATACATGCCGGCCATCGTGATCATATCGCCCGGCGACCAGCCTAACTCTTCGAGCTGACGGTCGAACTCCTCGTTCGAGACGAGGTAGGCCGTTTCGGGGTTGCGCATCATCGCCTCGTATTCGAGTTTGTCTTTCTGCTCGCGGTAGCGGTTCATGTCGAGCGTCTGCGATTCGAGCATCCGGTTCGTACCTTGTACGACGGGGCTTAACACCCCGTTGATCGTGCCGAGAACGATGGTCGGAAAGAACATGATGCAGAAGCCGACGGCGAAAGGCCGCAGCAGCGGATATACGTCGATGGCTTCGGCGCGGGCGAGCGACTGCCACACGCGCACGGCCACGTAGAACAGCGCACCCAGCCCCGCGATGCCTTTCGCCACGCCTGCCATGTCGGAGCAGAGCGGCATCATCTCGGAATAGAGCGAGCGCAGGATGGTGTGCAGGTTGTCGAACTCTATGGTCATCAACATCATAATCGTTACGGATTAAGGGTTACCAATAGCGTTCGTTGCGGCTGCCGTAGAGTGCCAGCACCCTGTCCATGTCGTTCTTCTTGCGCGCTCGCAGGTAGCTGACCGAAATGTTCTTGTTGGTGTAATACATCACCAGATTGCGGTAGCGCCGTACGCTGTTGTAGCACCTGTCCACCACGTCCATACGTTCCTTGTCACTCATCGAGAGCGTCGTGATGTTCACGACCTCCTTCATCTCTTTGAGGACGTTGTTGCTCTCTTCCAAGAGCTTCGTATAGCCGAATGCGATGGCCGACAGCTCTTCGGGCGTGTAGTTCTCATCGCGCAGCATAAGCTGGAAATTCGTTACGTAGATTTCCGAGATTTCGCCGACCATCAGAATCGTGTTCCTGACCTTGACAGCATCTTTGACGAGGTTGTTCACCGATTTCAGGGCGTCGTAATACTTCTTGCCCTGCTCGAAAATCTTGGCGGTCTCTTTGAATCCGTCCAACGTGTTTTTCGCCGTCGTCGATGTCTGCACGATCTGTTTGGTGGTGTTGATGATGCCTTGCGCGAGATTGCCCGGATCGCTGACGACCCATTGCGCCTGCGCCGTGCCCGCCAGCAGCAGACATGCGCTGACAAGCAGGATTATTTTCTGTTTCATTCTCTTATGGATTTAGCGGTCGTTATTGTTTTTCGCTCGCGCGGGTGTAGTCGCCGTGCGGCGAGAAGGTCAGCACGTCCGTCGCCTCGTTGTAGGCAATGTCGATGCGGTATCCCGTGTTGATGAAGAGGTTCCCTTCCTCCTCGCGCAGCAGGTAGGTTTCGGGCTTCAGACGGCAACGGATGCCGCGGCGCTTGAACACCGTGACCTTGTAGGCGTCGCCCTCGCGGTAGATCAGTACGTCGGGCTTGCCCTGTACGCTGACCCAGTTGCCGCAGAGCTTACCGCAGTCGGTCTCTTTCGTTTCGATGCAGGCTTGCAGCATCACGGCCGCCAAACCCACTAAATAGCCGCTCAACGTGAGCAGCCGTTGTTTATTCACGCTCATACGCTTTCTTGTTTGGATGATTGGTTACTGTTTGTTTCTGCGCCGCTCGGCGAGCTGCCGGATCGCCGCCTCGATGTCGCCGCCCAGCTTCTCGGCAAGGGCATAGACCTCCATCTTCTCGGTCTCCTCGGTCGTGTAGGCGTAGGCTAAGTACCCAGCGCCTTTTCATATTTCTATGATAGGTTTCCGGGCACTCGCCCCCGAACCGGACTTACAAGTCACCCTGTATCCGGCTCTCCACTAATTAATTCAGTCTGATCCGTCGGTCGGGGTCTATCTTTGCATGGCACTTCGAGCAGACGGCCAGCGTTTTGCGACGCCGTGCGATCATGTTCTTCTCCCAGTCGGATTTACCTTTCAGGTCTTTAAGTTTGCGGACATGGTGCATTTCGAGTTTGTCCGTTGCACCGCATAGTTCGCATACTTGGAGTTTCAGCCTTTCCATTAGGCTGTTACGACCGCCGGTTATTGTAACTGTCCGCGGGATCGTGTCGCATGAGGTAGCCCCTGCGATTTTTTTGCGTTTGAAACCGTCGTGATAGAATGATTGGCAGAGCATTTTACCCTTACTGTTCTCATATGCCACTTTGAACGTCCCGCCCTTTTTGTACTTGAACAGGATTTTCTTTACAGACGACTTGTACTTTCTTGCGAAAGTCTTGTACATACTGTACGACATGATGTGATAGAAAGAGTTGATGACGTGGCTGTTATTGGCTATCGAGTAGTAGTTGTAGAATCCCCGGATCTCGGCGTTGAACTGGCTGACTATTTCCAAGTCATCCAAATCGATCATGTACGTTCTGACGATGGATTTCCATACCTCTTTACCGTTTTCAACCGCTATTCTCGCAGCTTTATAGTCAAAGAGTTTCTTTCGCATCGTTTCATAATTCAGATACAAGACCGGGACGTGTCCGAGCGAACGGATTGTTCTGCCGTTAATATCCTTGCGTAAATCATTGCTCCTACGAATAAAAATGTCGAATCCGAGGAACTTGGCGGGTTTCTGAGCATTGGTTATCAGTGTTTTTTCGTCTGACAGTTCCAGCTTAAGAGCCTCTTTCAAATAGTTTTTAATGTCCTCTTTTACTGTTTTGCAGTCTTCCAGACTACCGATAACCCCAATCAGAAAATCATCAGCGTACCGTACATATTTCAATCGTTTGATACTGCTGTCCATTTCATTACGCGCGGGGAACTTGTTCCTTTCCTCCCGTAGCCGCTTGATTTCAGCGGTCATCTGTTCTCTTACCTTTTTATCTTTCTCATTATTCAGTTTCTTAGCTAGTCGGTATCTCCGCTGCTCGTAGAGCTTGTATTGACTGTTTCCTTTCCGTATTTCCCCCTTGTTGAACCGATTGATGTATTCCCGGATGTACTTGTCTAACTTGTCGAGGTAGATATTCGCCAGTATAGGACTGACAATACCGCCCTGCGGTGTTCCGCTGTACGTTCTGTGGAACACCCAATCTTCGATGTATCCGGCGTTAAGGAATTTGCGGATAAGCCGTAAAAACCGCTCGTCGGCGATGCGTTCCCGTAGGATGGCAATTAGCACATCATGGTCGATGTTATCATAAAAGCCCTTTATATCGCCCTCGATAAACCACTTTACGGCTGTGAATGACTTTTGTACGCTGATAAGTGCGGTATGGCAACTGCGTCCGGGTCGGAACCCGTGCGAAGTATGCTCAAAACTGCCCTCGTAAATCGCGCTTAAAATCATCCTTACCACTTCCTGCACCAGTTTATCGTCAAAAGAAGGTATGCCGAGCGGACGTTTTTTCCCGTTTTTCTTCGGGATGTACGTCCTTTTGGACGGAGCTGGTTGATAAGTCTCGTTTTTCAGACTTTCAATCAGTTGTTCAATGCGTTCAATGCTCATTCCGCTGATGGTTTTACCGTCGGCTCCTGCCGTCATGTTGCCCGGTTTTGCGTAAATGCGCTCGTAGGCCACATAAAACATTTCCGCATTAAACAGCACTCTATACAGCCGCTCAAACTTGTAGCTTGAATTACCGCTGTGTTTAGACAGACTGTTTAACACATTTTCTGGATTTCTCATGTCTCACACATTTTCCGTTAAATAGTTAAACTTAATTAGCTGTTCCCCTTCGCCATGTACAGGGCGTTACCCTGCTCGGACTACTATGGGAACTCCGTTGCCATGCCGGATATTCATAGGTCTAAAATCTAATAGCCTTGCGGCGTTCCGGTTTAGGCAATCCCCGTTTAGGAACTTGACAACTGCTTGGCGCGATAGATTGTCGGATACGACTTTCGTCCTTTACTACTTATGGTAGTTGCCCTGCGGTCAGTTCATGCTACGCCTGCTACTTCTCATCAGTGTAGTACCGCAGTGTGACGTAAATAACTATCTTCCGTCACCGCCCAAGGATATGACTGCTCGGACTATCGTTCAACCAATGCAGGCTTTATCCTCATATCTATCGTTTTAACTTGCCATTCGGTCGCAGCCTGATAGTTGGCTGACTTATGGCTTTACCGACATGCTGCACTCCCTGTCCGGTTTCCCTTTCAGATAAGTCGGTTGTTAATGGGCCTATAAACTCACGCCCAGTCGCCTGCCACAGCGACATTTGTCAAATCCCCTTACGGGCGCACGAGGTATTCCTCGGCACTCACTTCGGTGGCGTAGACCGCCGACTGCGTGCCGCCCAGCCCGATCCACACCTCCTTGTAGAACCGCGACGGGTGGTTGGCCATGTTGATCGAGAGAATCTGTCCCTTCTCCTTGTCCGTCAGTCCGAGCAGCGCCTGAATCTGGTCGAACTTGTTCATGTATTTGCGCTGGTCGAGCAGGATTTTACAGTCGGAGTTGTTGATGATGCTCTCCTTGACGATCGGCGAGGCGATGATGTCGTCCACCTCCTGCGTCACCACGACGGCCTCGCCGTAGAACTTGCGGACGGTCTTGTGTAGGCTAAGCACCCGGCGCCTTACCGTATTTCTACGGCAGGTTTCCAAGAACTCGCCCCCGAACCGGACTTACACCTCTCGGCGTATCCGGCTCTCCACTAATTTTTTTTCAGTCTAAACTTTTCCCAGATGCCGCAGCCTGTGGCAACTCGGACACAACGCAATGGTCTTGCGTTTTCGGGCTGACATGAGCCGTTTCCAACTCTCTTTCCCTTTCAGGTCTTTGAGGTTGCGGACATGGTGCATAATCAGCTTGCCCGTTGCCCCACACAATTCGCATTTTTCCGCTTTGAGCCTGTCCGTCAAATTGGTTCGGCTCACGTCTGCAATAGAGTACGGTTCGATGTCGCAGCTTCCGTTGAACGCCGTTGTCCGGCGTTTGAAACTTGTCTTGTAAAAGGTTCGGGACTTGATTACCCCTTTCTGCTCGTACTTTACGGTGAACAGTTTGTTGAGACGGTACTTTTTGTTGATTTTTCGTACCGTGCTCCTATATTTGCCCGCAAATGTTTTATACATGCTGTACTCCATGATATATCTGAAGTTGTGCAGTACGACGCAGTTGTTGGCGATCAGGTAATAGTTGCAAAATCCCACTGTTTCCCGATTGTATCGGTCGAGGATTTCAAGATCGTCGTTGAATATCAATCCTGAACGGCATTTGGGTTTCCAAATCTCTTTCCCGTTGCGGAGCTTGATTTCCATAGCTCCGTATTCCAGAAGTTTGTCCCGCAGCGTTGCCATGCTGACATTCAGCCGGACACGCTTGCCGTAGGTGCGTCGCAGACGTCCTTGCACATCCCGTCGTTGATGATTGTTCCGTGTTACCGTAATCTCATATCCGAGAAATTTCGCCGATTTACCCGTATGGGTTATCAGCGTCTTTTCTTCGGACAGTTCGAGGGCGAGGCTTTCGGATAGGAATGATTTAATATCCTCCTTTATCCGCAGTGCATCCTCTTTGCTGCCGATTACACCCAGAATAAAATCGTCGGCGTAACGGATGTATTTGAGCCTGCGGTAACTTCCGTCCATTTCATCTCCGCTTGGAAATGCTGCACGTTCCTGTTCGATGGCTTTGAGTCTTGCGACCAAAGCCGCCTTCTCAGTCCCGTCTTTTACCTTTTTCAGTTTCCGCACAGTCCGTTTTCGTTCATTGGCCAAATCGTTGCTCTCTTTGCCCGGCCTGCGTTTGGTTCCCATGTCGAAATGTCGGATATACTCTTTCACGTACTTGTCTAATTTATCGAGGTATATATTCGCCAGAATCGGGCTGACGATACCTCCCTGCGGCATTCCGCTGTAAGTGTTGTGAAACGTCCAATCCTCGACGTATCCCGCTTTCAGGAATTTCCGTATCAGACGGATAAAACGGTCATCTGAAATGCGCTCCCGCAGGATTCCGACAAGTACATCATGGTCAATGTTGTCGAAGAACCCTTTGATGTCGCCCTCGATAAACCATTTCGCCCCGCTGAACGTCTTTTGAATATGAAGTAATGCTGTGTGACAGCTCCGTTTAGGTCGGAAACCGTGCGAGGTGGTCTCAAAATGTCCCTCGTAAATGGCTTCCAGAATCATGCGGACTACCTCCTGCACCAGCTTGTCTTCAAAAGCCGGTATTCCCAGAGGGCGCGTTTTCCCGTTTTTCTTCGGGATATGCACCCTCCGCGACGGGTGAGGCTGATAACTTTCGTCTTTCAACGAGGCTATCAGCGTTTCGATCCGGGCAAGGCTCATCTCGTCGATACTGCGACCGTCGGAGCCTTTGGTCGTACTGCCTCCGTTCGATGCGATCTTTTGGTAGGCAACATAGAACAACTCTTCGTTGAACAGAATCCGGTAAAGGCGTTCGAACTTGTAGCTCGAATCCTTACTGTGTTCGTTCAGACTGTTTAATACTCTTTCCGGACTTCTCATAATGTCTCTCACATTATCCATTAAATTGTATTAAAGAAAATTAGCTGCCTCCCTTCGCCATGTGCAGGGCGTTACCCTGCCCGGACTACTACGGAGGCTCCGTTACCGTGCCGGATATTCAGAGGTCTGCACCTCATAGCCTTACGGCGTTCCGGTTTAGGTAATCCCCGTTTACTTACTTAGTAACTGTTGGCATGATGGATTGTCGGATGCGATTTCCGTCCTTTACCATTTATCATGGTTGCTCTGCGGCAAGTTCTTGCTTGCGTCCGTACCTATACACCGGAGCAGTACCGCAGTATGACGATTTCAGTTACCTTACGTCATAGCCTTCAAGTAGAGCAGCTCGGACTGTCGTTCAAACAATTCGGTTTTCATCCTCATATCCATCGTTTCACCTTGCCGTTCAGTGGCAGTCTGGTAACTGACTGACTTACGACGTTCCCGACATGCTACACTCCCCGTCCGGTTTCCCTTTCGGATAAGTCGGGTGATGATAGGTTTTTCAAAGAACACTTACCTAATCCCTTGCCAGTGGGATATTTACTAAGCAGCTTGTACGGGCGCACAGAGGTACTTGATGTAAGAGGCCATGTTCGCCGAAGCAATGGCTTTCCACGCCTCCTCGATAAGTATCATCTTGCGGATGCCTTTCAGACGGCGCATCTTGTTGATGAACAGCTCCATGATGATAATCGTCGTTACGGGGAAGAGAATCGGGTGGTCTTTGATGGCGTCGATCTCGAAGACGATGAACCGCTTCTGCAACAGGTCTAACTGCTTGTCGCTGTTGAGCAGGTAGTCGTATTCCCCGCCGCGATAATAGGGTTCGAGGACGTTGAGAAATCCCGCGATGTCGAAATCCTTCTCCCGCACCTGCTTCTTTTCCAGCACAGCGCGGTAATCGGTCTTCACGAACTCGTAGAACGTATTGAACGACGGGATGACAGCGGTGTCGCGCTTGATGCGTTCGATGTAGAGCGCGACGGCGTTCGAGAGGGCGACCTCCTCCGCACGGGTGGCTGGCTCGGTGTCCTTCTTCCACAGCGTCAGCAGCAGCGTCTTGATGCTCTCCCTCTTTTCGATGTCGAACACCTTGTCGTCCGTGAAGAAGGGGTTGAACGATATGGGATTCTCGTCGGTATAGGTGTAGTAGATGCCGTCCTCGCCGCCCGTTTTGCGGCGGATCATCTCGCACAACCCTTGATAGGAGTTGCCCGTGTCGATCAGCACGATATGCGTTCCCTGCTCGTAATACTGCCGCGTGAGGTGGTTGGTGAAAAACGACTTGCCGCTGCCCGACGGTCCCAGCACGAATTTGTTGCGATTGGTCGTAACGCCGCGCTTCATCGGCAGGTCGGAAATATCGAGATGCAGCGGTTTTCCCGTAAGCCTATCGACCATCTTGATGCCGAAGGGCGAGAGCGACGAGCGGTAGTTGGTCTCCCCGTTGAAAAGGCAGAGGGCCTGATCGAGGAAGGTGTAGAAACTCTCCTCGGCGGGAAAGTCGGCCTCGTTGCCGGGAATCGCCGCCCAGAACAGCACCGGAACGTCCACCGTGTTATGACGCGGCGTGCAGCCCATAAGGGCCAGCTGCGACCCTACGTCGTTGCGGATGCGCTTCAACTCCGATTCGCTCTCGGCCCATGCCATGACGTTGCAGTGGCACCTTACGGAGCGCAGCCCCTGCGAATGCGCCTCATTGAGATACATTTCGATGTCGAGTAGGTCAGCCCCCTTACGGGAGCTTTCCCCTCTAAGAACCGTACGTGAGAGTTTCCCCTCATACGGCTCAAGCAATTCAAAACTTTTATTTGTAACTAAAAGCCGGCTCATAGTAACTTCCATTTATTTCTGTTAGTAATTCGGCTGCAATGATCATGTATTAGGACTTTCGCCTTTCTACTGCTCCCTGTCATTTCAGTAATTTTCCAGGGAGTTTCCCGTGTGATGTGCTTGCCACACACAGGGCAACATTGCATTTGCTGATTCCACAGGCGATAGATATATTGCTTGCCGTCTAAGTGTGCAAGCATTCTTCGGGTCTTGTATTGATCGAAGAAATCTTTCCAATCGGCATCATATGGGTTGGCCTCACTGCGGATTTTGATATGTCGCTTTATTTTCGTATCCGACAATCTCACAAGAGTGTGGTATTTATCCACTTTCCTGTTTTCAAGCGGTACGGCAAAAGTCCAGCTTCTACCTCTTACAGTGTGATAATACTTGTTGGCAATCCATCGTTTACCTTTTTTGGGATGTCTTCTGCGAGACCATCGCCATAGTTTGTTGAAAATTTGTGCATCTGTTTTACGGAAAGTTTCCGATGCAGAACACCCCTTGTAGTAGTTCGCCCATCCTCTAATGACTGGGTTTAGCAATCGTATCAAAGATTGTTGCTTAGAAGACTTGTTCTTGTCCACTATTTCACGAACCTTATCTAAAAATCTCTTTCGACTCTTCTTGGATGGTTTTGTGATAAACTTGCCTTTATATTTTCTGATATTGAACCCAAGAAAATCAAACCCTTCTTCTATATGAGTTATCTTAGTCTTTTCTTCTGATAAGGTAAGCCCTCTTGCTTGAAGAAACTCAATGACTAATGGTTTAACATGGTTCTCCAACAACTCCTTACTCTCTCCTGTGATAATAAAATCATCCGCGTAGCGAACAAGATTTATCATAGGAGTATAGTAATTTTTCTTCGAGCGGTTTATCGGAAAGCTATCGGCAAGCAGTTTTTCCAGTCCGTCCAAAGTCATATTTGCAAGAGTTGGGGAGATGATGCCGCCTTGAGGAGTTCCCTCCTCTGTCGGAAAAAGTTGCTTGTTGAAAATAAATCCACTTTTCAACCATTTACGGAGCAAAACTTTATCCATAGGGATATTGTCAAGCAACCATTCATGACTGATATGGTCGAAACAACCTTTGATATCACCTTCTAAGATCCATTGTGGGGATGTCGTCCTTGCCAGGTCATTGAAGCATTGTTGAACGGCATCTGCCGTGCTCCTTTCTTTTCTGAAACCATAAGAATTGGCATCAGCCGTTGTTTCAGCTACGGGAGCCAGTGCCATCAGATACAATGCCTGCATAGCCCGGTCTTTCATAGTTGGTATACCCAATGGTCTTAATTTCCCGTTACTCTTTCTGATATGTACTCGTCTCAGAGGTTGGGGTGTATAACCTCTCCTTTTCAGTTCGGTTATTGCACACACTTTAGCATCTGGCGTTTTCCATGTTACCATATCGACGCCAGCCGTTTTACTCCCATTATTGGAAGTTACACGTCTTACCGCTAATGCTTTAGCGTAAAACGAGTGGGTCAGTGTCCACTGCAAGGCTTTGACCTTGTTGTGGCGACCCTCTTTTTGAGCCTTTACAATACGCGCTTGTAGCTTTTGAACCGCAGCTTCGCATTTGAGCCAATTTATACTGTCCCATTTGCTCTGCGTTTGGTCAGTCGATGCACACGATTTTTTAATTTCGTTCATTTGCTTTTCTCCTTTTAAAAGTTCTAAAAGTTTCTTGTAAAGAATCACCTACCGCAGAAGTCAGCCTGCTTTCGCAGCGGGATGATGTTTCAATCCCTATTCACCCCATTACAGGGTGGCATTCGCTTTTTCTGCAATCCTATACCCGCACTCCATTCGGCATTCCTTACGGTCTGCTTACCTGTCATTGGCAGGAGAAATACGGGCTTACTACGTTCCGTGCAAGTAACTTATAAGTGGGTTAGGTTCTGTCTATTACACCGGCAGTACTCTGTTCGTGTATTCCCAGAATGGAGAGGAATAACCGACTGCTTCCCTTTTGGGCTGAAGCCTATCAGTATCTTTGGCTTCTTCAACCTTACGACGTTTAGACGACAGTTCGCTTACGCTAACCATACCACCCAAGCCAAGCTCCCTGACTGTATGATACTAACAGCCATTGTCTTTCCCTCACGGTTCTGACTGCTCCTTTCGGAAGGGCTACCTTGTCTGGACAGCTTTGATACAGTATATTACTATTGGTGCATCTGTCCATAGGCTACCGTTGACGAAACAACGGGTTAAATCTAAGTTTAACAATTACTTACACAGCGACGTATCGCACCCACTCGCGGTTGATGGCGTTCGAGCGCGAATAGGCCGCCAGCGAGTTCATGTTCCGGGCCGAGGCTTCGAGCCGCTTGAGCGTCTCGTCGTGGTCGTCGAGGAAGATCACCTGATTGTAGACATGGTTGCAGGAGAGCAGCAGCCCCACGGGCGCCGCGAACGAGAGGCGGCAGTCCGAGCGGTCGGTCGAAAGGCGTTCGTAGCGGAAATCCGTCGCCACGCTCTGTGGCAGCATATCCAGATCGGAGAGCGTGTGCATCGTAAGGAACTTGTCTCCGATGCGCATCACGCCCGGGTCGAGACGGATATCTTCGTTGACGACCGGACTCCGCTCGTCCGAGAGGGCGAAGTAACGGGCCAGCAGCCCGGCGTCGTCTGCCGTGCCGACGATCTCCGTTTCCGTTAGCCGCTCGACGTGCACGAGGCCCGAATCGTTCAGGATGCGTTCCATCTGCTCCGCGGCCTCCAGAAAGCGCGTCACGGCATCCGTGTCGCGCATCTCCCGCGGGACGATGAAGCCCCGGCACAGCACGGACGAGGCGCTGGTCTGCCGCATCTGTTCGGGCGTGGTCTTCGTAACGAACAGGTAGCACGTATGGCGCAGGTAGGGCCGCTCGTTGAAGTGGCGCTCGTAAGAGCGGGCGAGAAAGCTCCGCTCGGAGCCGTCCTCCGGCGCCGTGTATCGTTCTTCGATAAAGAAGTCTTGTTTGTGGACGACGGTGTAGTCCGGCAGCACCTTCAGGGCTTTGAGCCATGCGCCGTGCAGCGCTTCGTACTCCTCGCCCGTGAGGGTGAAGAGTTCGGGCAGCGAGACGCGGTAAGCCGCGGTGATGTCGGCGAACTTGGAGATGATGCAGTTGTTCTCGACGCGCAGCAAAGGGAATTTCGATTCCAAGGTCGAGGTTTTCAAGGTTCCGCGCATAGGATTACGGTTTTACGGTTCGAGGGATACGAATGCGTAGCAGCCGCCGGATGGCCCGACGATGGATGATGCGCCGCGGATGCCGGCGCGAGGCCATGAGCTTTTGAAGTCCGTGGGGGCCGAAACGGCGGTTCAGGTAGAAGGTGCCGCCCGTGACGGCAAGGCCGGCCGTGAGGGCGAAGAGGATGCAGAAGCCCTGCGGGACGCCGCTCATGTACATTCCGGCGAAGCAGACGAAGACGCCCAGAAGCCCTGCGACGAACAGCACGAGGTACTGCGCTGTGAGCCGTAGGCTAAGAACCCGGTGCCTTGCCGTATTTCTACGGTAGGTTTCCAAGAACTCGCCTCCGAACCGTGCTTGCACCTCTCGGCGCACACGGCTCTCCACTAACATATTCAGTCTATTATCCCGTGATGTATCTTGTTGTGACAGGGAATACATACAGCTAACGTCTTTCTCTGACGTCCAATCATTTGGATTTTCCATGGCTCTTTGCCTTTTAAGTCTTTGAGTCTTTTGACGTGGTGTATTTCAATGTTTTCCGTTGCGCCACACAATTCACACTTACCCGCTTTTAACCTTTGTATAAGGCTTGATACAGTGGTATTGAAAATCGTGTTGGCTACATAATCACAACTCGCGTCCATCGCGGTTGTTTTACGCTTAAAGCTCCCGTTGAAGAATACCCGCATCTTCTTTCCTCCTTTCTTGTCCTCATAGAAAACCGCAAAATCTTTGTGATGTCGATACTTTGCGATAATCTTTCGGGCTGTCGTACTGTACTTTCGTGCAAAAGTCTTATACAGACTGTATTGCATGATGTACTTGAAAGAATTCAGGTGTGAACTGTTATTTGCGATAGAAAAATAGTTTGCAAAACCTCGGATTTCTCTGTTATAGGCATCCAGTATTTCGAGGTCGTCCAGATGTAGCAACTTTGTCCGGCTTGTGGGTTTCCATTTCGCTTTACCCTCGAATTGATGAATTTCCATCGCCTCGTAGTAGAGAAGTTTATCCCGCATTGTGAACATTGGCACTTCCAACACTACCTTTTTGCCGTAAGCCTTAATAAGTACTCCCGATTTCTCGCCTCTTAACGTCTTATCCGTGAATGGTCGGACATAGATTTCATAGCCGAGGAATTTTGCCTTTCTATTGCCGTGCGTGATCAAGGTCTTTTCTTCGGAGAGCGTCAATTTCAGTTTCTCGCCGAGGAAATTCTTAATATCCTCTTTGATCGCCTCACAGTCCGATTTACTGCCAATCACTCCGATAATAAAATCATCGGCATACCTCACATACTTAATCCGTCTATATCCCTCGTCCATTTCATCGACAGAGGGTAAGTGCATCCTGTTTTTCTGATGTTGCTTAATCGCGTCAATCAGTTCCTTCCGAGTATCTTTATCCTCGGTTTGCTTCAGTTTTGTGCCGAGCCACCAAATTTTCCTGGAATACCGTTTGTACTCAAGGTTCATTGCCCGTCTGTCGCCTCTATCGAATTGACAGGCATACTCTTTCATGTACTTATCCAGCTTGTCGAGATAGATATTAGCCAGTATCGGGCTAATGATGCCACCTTGCGGTGTTCCGCTGTATGTTCTATGAAATGTCCAATCTTCGATGTAGCCAGCTTTCAAAAATTTCCACATTAGCCGGATAAAGCGGTCGTCTGCGATACGTTCTTTCAAGATTCCGATAAGTACATCATGGTTGATGTTATCGAAGAATCCTTCAATGTCGCCCTCGATAAACCACTTGGCCGCAGTAAAATTCTTCTGCACCTGTATCAGTGCGGTGTGGCAGCTGCGTTTGGGTCGGAAGCCGTGCGAGGTGTTCTCAAAACTACCTTCATAAATTGCTTCCAACAGCATTCGCAATACCTCCTGCACTAATTTGTCGTCGATAGACGGTATGCCGAGAGGTCGCATGTTCCCGTTTTTCTTCGGGATGTACGTCCTTCTTGCCGGTTTTGGTTGGTACGACTCATCTTTGAGCGCATCAAGCAAATTTTCAATCCGTTTCAGGCTCATTCCGTCGATAGTTTTACCGTCGGAACCTTCCGTCATATTTCCCTGCCTACCTTGTATATTATGGTAGGCGAGGAGAAACATCTCCGAATTGAATAGAACCCTGTAGAGCCGTTCAAACTTGTAGCTCGAAACTTTGCTGTGCTCTGACAGACTGTTTAATACTCTCTCTGGATTTCTCATAATGTCTCACACATTATCCGTTAATTTGTATTAAAAATGTTAGCTGCCACCCTTCGCCATGTACGAGGCTTTCCCTCGCTCGGACTACTACGGTGGCTCCGTTGCCATACCGGATTTTCATAGGTCTGAAACCTAATAGCCTTTCGGCATTCCGGGTTAGGCAATCCACGTTTAATTCTTCGGCAACATAGCTTTGATAGATTGTCGGATACGACTTTCATCCGTTTCTGCTTATCGCAGTTGTGCTGTAACCTGTTCTGCACCCAACCCTCCAAGGTCGAATCGAGTGTGTTACAGTATGGCGTCTGTAGTTACCTTCCGCCACAGTTTCGAGTTGTGCCACTTGGACTATCGTTCAATCAATCCAGACTTTATCCTCGTATCTATCTTTCATCTCCTGATTCAGTCGCATACTTGGTAACTGTATGACTTATCAGTTTATCGGCAGGCTATACTCCCCGTCCGGTTTCCCTTTCGGATAAGCCGATCGATGATAGGCTATCGAACACTTGCCTAACGTCTTGCTATCGACGCATTTGCCAAAGAACCATTACGTGCGCGCCCTGAAACTCGACTTGACGGCCGACTCCCTTGTTCACTTGGTATTCCGCCATCGTTTAGAGGAAGAACGAACGTAAGACCGTACCGACGATCACCAGAAAGACGCATGAGAGAAACAGCGCCGTGGCGGATTTCGAAGCGTCCGGGTCACCCGACGAGAATTTCGAGTAGACGCGCACGCCGCCGACCAGTCCGAGGATTGCCGCGACGGCGAAGATCAGTTTCGTGAGCGGGTCGAAATAGGAGGTGACCATGTTGGTCGCCTCGCTGATTCCGGCCATGCCGTTGCCCTGTGCGAAGGAGGCAAGCGATGCGGGGAGCATCAGTATCAAGAAGATTGCGCTTTTTTTCATCGGTTTTGCGGTTTGGTTATGGGTGTGAAAAAGGCCGCAGCCCGCCTTTTGAGGCAGTCTGCGACCGGACGGAAGCAAGCGGTTGCTTCCCGCAGCAAATCATTCGGACGTTAGCCGTAATCCCGATTCCAGTTCATTGTGCATTCTTTTTTTGAGGGTCATACATAGTTTCGCAGGTCAAAATTCTCAATCTCGCGACGCTCCTCCTCCGTAACATCCGGCGCAAGGACACGCTCCCCCGCTTCGGCGCTCCGGAGCAGCGCCTGTACCTCCGGATCGTGCAGCTCGCCGTTGCTCTGCAGGGACGGAAGTTGCAGCGGCGGCCGGGGCTCCCGCGGCTCTACGGTCTCGCCGTTCTCACGGATCGGACCCTGGAGGATCAGCTCGCCCCAGCCCTGCATCGAGGCCGGCTTTTCAGCCGGGGGCGGAACAAATGTAGCAGCATCTTCGGGCTTTGATTCCGCAGGTGCCGGGATGGCCTTCCGAGGCCGCGGATGGCCGGTAACAGCATAGTGTTTCGGAATTATCAGCAGCGGTGTTTCTCTCCGGCGAGGCTCGGCGGCCTGCTCCGAATCGACCTTGTCGTTCGACCCGTCAGCCCGGGATTCTGCGGACTTTCTCCACCGCTGCGGAAGCCACGGCCGAAACCATCGAGCAATTCGTTCGAGAAGGGAACTCGGGAAGCCCATCTTTACACCAGATCCTTGAAATTCCGGGCTCGATTGATGCGGTTGATGTCGTCCCGATAGAGATCAAGATGATGTCTCATGATGTTCTCGACATAATCCGTAACGGTCAGATTCCCTTCGCCAATCCGTTGAACGACACTGTGAATCCGTCGCTTGGTCTCCAGACTGAGATAGACGCTGCCTCGTCGTTGGAAGGGCGTAGGATGCAGGAAGGTTTTTCGGAAATCGGGCTTGACAGCGCCTCGTTTTATGGAGACAGGAGGCAAAGGTATTATCTCTTCCACTCGGGCGACCTTCTCGGTGAGAACAATCTGGACAGGTTCTTCGTCCGGAATCTTCTCGCTCTGTTCGATGGAACCCGGGGCCTCTTCTTGATCCCTAACGACTGATTCCGACGCGGGATTTTCCTTCGGCTGGGTCTTCTCCCGTTTTCGTCTAACGAAGAAGAGAATGAAACACAGGATAAGAAGAAGGATACTTGCAAGGATGAGCAGAGATGTTGCCCAATCGGTTGAAAAATGAAATGTGTTCATGGCTATAAAAGATCTTTGGTACTTCGTTCCTTGTAGATGCGGTTGATCTCCTCCTTGTAGAGGTCGAGATGCTGCCGCAGAATTTGTTCAACATAGGAGGTGGCGGTCATGCGCTCGCCTCCGATCTTTTTGACGACCTCGAGAATCTTGCGCTTGGTCTCGAGACTGACATAGAGGGCTCCCCGAATATGTATATCCAACAGCGACATGAAGGTCGGCTCGAATTCGGGGACGACCACCGTCCTCCGTCGACGCGATTCGGTCGAATGCCCCGTAGTGCGCTCTTTGGAGGTGGGTGGCGAGGTTTCCGCTGGCGGTTCATCCGGAGGTTGTTCCGGTTGCACCACATCCACGGTTTGCGGAACCAGCCCCGCGATCATTCGGCGCATGGCCTCTTCGTCGACCTCCACTTTGTTCTTGCGGGCCATATTCATGAAATTTGTAGCATCGAAAGAATCTCGGCCGCAAGGTTCTCGATCTGCGCTTCGCGGGTAAAGGTCCGTTCCGGAGCTAGCAGCGTCGAACGTCCGATTCCCGTGCCGTCGGCCAAAAGTTCCTTGTTGAATTTTGACCGGTAGGGAATCTGTGTCTTCAGAACAGGCAGATGAAGCTGACGAATGATCGCCTCATAGCGTTCGTAAAGCGGGGTTCGCTCGCGGCGATCGACCATCGTCCAAAAGAGGTGGAGGCTGCGCAGGCGGAGATGGTCATTACAAACCATGCCGTTATAAAGGCTACGGGCAAAGGAGAGCGAACTCTCCAGCACGACTTTGTCGGCCTTGATCGGGATGAAAAGGGCATCCAGCGAGGAGAGGATCTGCAGCACCCCTTCGGTATTGACTGTTCCGGGCAAATCGTAGAGGATAATCTGCGGATGATAATCGCTTTGCAGTTGTCGCGCCGTCTTCTCAAGGGCATCGGAAGGCGTGCTGCTGACGATAGGCCAGAATTTCCGATCGGTTCCCTTGAACTGACGGGCGACCATCAGTTTGTGATAATCGCTCAAATTGAGGATCTCCAACTCGCGGGAGCGTTGATTGTAGATCGACCATTGGGGATAGTCGCAGTCGACCACCAGCACGTCCCGCTGCAAGGTATAGTGGAGATGACTGGCAAGCAGAACGGTGAAGGTTGATTTTCCGACGCCGCCTTTTTGATTGCATACGGCAATGCTTACAGGTGTGTTTTCCATAGTTTGTTTCTTCAGGAAGGCGCGATTTAACAAGTATGTTCAAGAGTGCGTTCACGCACGAACTCCCGAGTTCGTGAATTCAGGAATAAGGTCCGGCACGAACAAAGGGAAGCATTTCATCGTGAAGGAACAAATGACGGAAGCTGTTCCCGAAATCCTGAAAAGCAGGATCAATGAACAAATACAATAGCAGTTTCATGGATGGATTGTTGGACGTTTGCCCGCAAGGTAATGCAGTTTTCGGGGGTTGATTCCCGATGTCCTTCGGAGGCCTCGCATGGCCGACAAGGACGCTTTTTAATCCCTGAAGATCCTCGTAATATTGCAGCAGAGAATCCGCCCGAGATTTTTTGTTTCGGAGATGCTTTTTCGAGAGAGGAATTGTCCTCTGCGAATGCCGGAACTGTACCCGTCGCTTGACGGGAGCGAGCTGTGTCTTTGTATGCCGAAAATGATTTCGACATACAAAGACGCTCGCTCTGCGAGGCGGTACGCTCCCAAGTCGCGCCACATGAATATGCTGTATAATATGATGAAAACTCAAAAGCCAACCGGTCGGCCAACGGCTACCGCTCCCAGAATCCATCGTTACAATTTCAAGTTGACAACAGCGGAGAATATTCGGTTTAAGGAAATGCTCGCTACTGCCGGATTGGAACACAACTACAGCCGGTTTATTGTCAAACGACTCTTTGCCGAGCGCTTCGAAGTCATCCGTCGTGACCCTTCAAAGGTGGAGTTTCTGACACGGCTCAATGACCTTTACTTCCAGTTTCAGCGCGTCGGAAATAACTATAATCAGGTGGTCAGGGCCATCAACAGCCACTTCTCCAATGTCTCGATTCCCCGCCAGATCGCTGCGTTGGAACAACATACCCGCGAACTGAAAGCGTTGAGCCTCGAGATTCTGAATCTTACCAAACAGGCCGAAGGATGGTTGCGAATATAAGAACGGGAGCGACCGTCGGCGGAGCTGTCCGCTACAACGAGGAGAAGGTCAACCGCGGGCAGGCCGAGGTGCTCTTCTGGAATCGGATGCTCGATCCGTTCGATACTGCGGGCCGCATGAGCCACGAACGGAGCATGGCCAGTTTCGAACCCTTTCTGCAGGCCAATCGACGGACGACCAACACGGTTTTCCACGTCTCGCTGAACCCCTCGCCCGAGGACCGTCTGACCGATGAGCAACTGGGCGAGATCGCCCACGAATACATGGAGCGGATGGGCTACGGCGAGCAGCCCTACATTGTCTTCAAGCACGGAGACATCGCGCGCGAACACCTGCACGTTGTCTCATTGAGAGTTGATTCGATGGGCCGGAAGATCTCCGACTCGCACGAGTATGATCGTTCGATGTCGATCCTGCGAGATCTCGAGCAAAAATACGGGCTACACCCGAGCATCAAAGGCCAGGAGCTGCAGGATCGGGAGGGATTGCGCAAGGTCGATTATCCGAAGGGAGATGTCAAGCAGCAGGTCTCCTCCACCGTAAGGTCGTGCCTGCGGCATTACCGCTGTGCCTCTTTTGGCGAGTGGCGAACGCTGCTCGAAGCCTTCAATGTCTCGGCAGAGGAGCGAACCGGCACCATCGACGGACGCGATTATGCCGGAATGATTTACGGGGCGCTGACCGATGACGGCTATGGCATCGGGACGCCGTTTAAGTCGAGCCGGATCGGGAAGGATGTCGGATATGAGGCACTGCAACGCTATTACGAGCGATCGAAAACGGCCTTGAAGGAGCCCGGAGCACTTGATGAGTTGCGGGAAAAGATTGCGGATGGCATGGCGCGGAGTTCCAGCCGGGCGGAGTTCTGTGAGCGGCTGCACGACACGGGAGTTGATGCGGTATTCCGCCTCAATGCTGCGGGACGAATCTACGGCGTGACCTTTATCGACCATGAGCAGGGAATCGTAGCCAACGGCTCCCTGTTGGGTCGGAATTTCTCGGCCAACGCTTTCGAACAGCAGTTCCATACCAATGTGAAGAGTAGGGGAGTCTCCCACGAATCCTCGGAGCAGGAGAGACCATCCTCAAAAGAATCTTTCCGGCCGGGGCCATCTATCCATCCGCTGGACGCTATTCTGGAATTGGCTGATGTGCAAGCCTACGAAGAACAGCAACAAGTCTCCAAACGGAAAAGAAGGCCGCGTATCAGGCGATTATAAAAAAAGAAAAGGATGTTTGTGTTCATCAAACATCCTTTTCTTTTTTGGGAGGATAGTTTATCGGCGCAAAGAAATCCGATATGCTGATATTATATAACTTGCAGAGTTTAAGGATGGATAGCGTGCTTGGCATGGACGTCCCCGATTCATATCGGGATATGTCCAAATGCGTATACTCAATCACATCTTCTTGAGAATAGCCATATTCCGCACGTAATTGTTGCATACGTTCGATTAGGAGCCTCTGAAAGACCTGATCTTTGTATTTTGTTCCCTTTGTATCCATTTTATTACAAAGGAAAGAGGCCTCTTATGTTTTTTATACATGTGATTTCACGTGTATCCAAATATTTTGCCTAAATTTGTATCGTAGGAAATAATCGAGTGGTGAATTTCTCTTAATCTGAAAGTGTATTTGTTTATATGCATGCTGCAATAAACTTGGAGCAATAAAGAACGAGCAGACAAGAATATTTCCTTCAGATGCACTGAATAGAATTTCTTGTCAAGAAAACATAAGGGACGGCTAGCGGAATTAGTTCACGATAAATTCGTTGCTAAATCATAATCACATTTCGGCCGTCCCTTTTTATTTGTCAAGGAAATGGGGAAATAACAGAACGGCTAATGAACGCGAAGATGAAAAACAGATTCCTTTCCATGCTGCTTGAATGTCTGCTGTACGTTTGGCAGCTGCCTCAAAACCTGATCGGGCTGGTCTACATGTGCTATTGCCGCGACCGGGCCCTGGTCACGAAACAGCGAGGTGCGGTGTTCTACGCCACCTCTCACGTGAAGGGCGGCGTAACGCTGGGCCGCTATGTCTTCATTGCCGTGGACAACATGATGCGGGAACCGGTCTACGATCACGAATATGGCCATGTCCGGCAATCCATGTACCTCGGTCCGCTGTGGTTGCTGGTCGTGGCGCTGCCCAGCGGCATTCATTGCCTGATCTGCCGGGCCGAGAACTACTACCACTTCTACACGGAACGATGGGCCAACGCTTTGGGTGGTATCCCCGACTACAAGGGCGAATACCACCATCATGAAGACGGCCTGATCGTGACCTGCTGGGATACCCTGCTTGAACTGAAGCAGAAATATTTTCCGCGTGAGTAGCCTCCACATTCAACAGATAAAATTCCGGCAGGTATAAATTGATTATGTTTGTCTCATGAAGATGACTACATTCACGGTAAACAAGGCGAACGTCTATGACGAGGTGGCCAAGACTACGGGATACACCGGGTTCAAAATGATCCAGGCGGACAACGCGGCATACGACAGAATATTCACGACAGATGAGGACCGGATGATGCTCGAACGCTTTTGGATCGAAGCCTGCAATATCGTGACCGAGCAATTCAAACCGTTCCTTGTTACGGTCAGTGCACAGCCGGAGAGTCATGGCGTTGAACTGGACAGGAACTATGAGGTGCAGTTGGAGTTGTCATCGTCCTACGACGAGACACTGTCCGACAGTATTTCCTCCTCCTTGTTCAGTTTCTTTGTTTCCACTATAGTCAGCAAGTGGTTCAAATTTACCAACAAAGAGGAATCGGGCAATTATGCGATGGAAGCCGCCTCGATGCTGGATAGCATCATGCGAAAACTATATTTCCGGAAGAAGCCCCAAAGAGTTAATCCCATGCAACAATAAACGACAGACGATCACATGGCAAAGAAAACTATCAGCATCACGTTGTACATGTCCGAATTGATCTACGACGTGCAGAACAAAACCTATCTGACGGGCAGGAGCCGCAATACGGGCGACAACCACGAGCAAGTCGCGAATATGCAGGCGAACGAAGACGAGGAGAATCAGAACCAGGTCGTTCGGAGCATCGGAAATGCGTATGCCAATCTGAAGACCAAATTGAGTGAATACATCGAGGATTCGGGATCAACTGCAAACAATATCCTGCTGTCGGCATCCGACAATCTGCAGATAAACCTCGTCATGCCATCCAACTTCAATCCGGCGACAAACGATACCATCGGTGCCGCATTACACCAGTATATCGTTAACAGCGCAATCGGGGAATGGTTTACCATTACCAACAAGGCGGATGCAGCCGATTATCTGACGCTCGCGGCGGCAAATCTTGCGGAGATCCGCGAAGCAATCAACAAGCGAGTCAGGCCGACGCGCTCCAACGTATAATCCGATCCCATGAAACCCAGGCAAAGGACAAAAATCGCGACACTTACGTTCAAGCGCGAAGAACTTTTATACGACATCGGCAGTTATGCCTATGTCGAAGGGGATGTCATGCGCACAGACGATGACCACAGCCGTCACCAGGTAATAGACATTACGCAGGACGGCAATGTCGATTTGGTGACACGCACGCTTAACCTGGTGCATTCTGAATGTGTCGAGATGATGTACCCGTATACGAAAATACCGTGCGAAAAGGAGGAATCCCGTGACGATCAGCTGAAGGATGCGTCGGAGTATACCATCAGACTGTTGGTCCCCGACGACTTCTCGAAGACTACGGTGACGTTGTTGTCCAACCTTGTCCACGAATACATGATCTGCCGGGTTTTGGCCGACTGGATGAAGCTCACGAATCCTCAAAGCACCGCAGACTGGCAAGGTAAATCCGAAGAGCTGTCGAACAAGATCAGATGTTGCCTGAATGCCCGTTGCGGCCGTGTCCGTCGGACACTTACTCCTTTCTGATGATGCAAGATGAAAAAGGAGCATCTCCGTCGGGATGCTCCTTTTTTTATCTTGGCTGGTTCAGCAAGCGCGGCGTGTATTGGATACCACAACCGAAGATACTTTCCCCCTTGTCGAGCGAACATATCAGGACGATCCGGAAATACTTGTAGGGCGTACCGCGGAACCCTCGTAAATAATGATCCTTCGACGAGAATACGAGAACCCAGTTGAACAGGTCTCGAGAACCAAACAAGGCTGTCGATACATGCCCCCGTCGAAATACGCCCCGTTGGATAACCGTGTCTACTGTTTTCAGAATATCGGCATTGTCGAGTTTCAACGGCCTTGTCACGATCAATCCGTGTGGAACGGCCGTATCGTCCAGTTTGGAGAAATCCACCAACGCATTGTCCCATGTCATGGCAAGAGCCTGCGGATACGACTGGACGTGCCCCGATATGTCCGAGACCATCATCCCCCACTTTTTGCTCAACAGGGAATATACATAGGCATACAGGGTGCCGGTATTGTAGATGATGAGTCGTTGATTGGTGTAGTCATAGATGATTCTGCATTTTACGACGAACTCCTTGAAGGGAATGAAATCGAAATGGTCAGCCGAGAAACCTGCCTTTTCGATCAACTCCTCACCGCAGGTGAACGTGGCCAACGACACCGTCTCGTCATTATCCAGCATATCCGAAATGCACATGCTTTCGGAGCCGGCAACGAGCATGATACCTCTTTCCGTGGCAAACAACACGGCATTGTCGATCTGCGTAATGCTCTCCGGATTGACGCATACGTCCCGTGTAACTGGCTGCACGGATGAATAGCTCCCTGATGCGGATACTTCCATTGCCCACACACCTTCCGAGGTAAACGCATAGAGAGGAAATTGTCCGAACTGCCCTTGAGACATCGCCTTGACCGCGGAACAAATCCCCAATATTTCACCGAACCCTACGGTATTGATTCCGAGCACCGGGAAATAAAACGGATTGTTCGTTTCGGAAGTGTAAATCTTGTTCGGGAGCGAAATCAACCGCTCTTCGTCCGATGAAACCGCGACAGAGACATCCCCTTCCTTAAGGATGATGCCATCCCACCCGCCAAAATAAACGGCCCCGTTCAGGTATTCATGCGGCTTAAGCTCAATCTCCGCATATTTGGAGTATGTGCCGCCCATATCGTCCGGATAGCCGCTTTGACATATTACTGCTTTGAAGGCATTTGTATTGGGATAATAGAAGTACACCAGCCATGGGTCAGTTGCGAATATTGCGGATTCGTTTCGGACGACAATCGTTCGTCCGTCCTGCTTGACGTATACATAACATGACAACGGTCCGGTAGAGAAATAGGCCGTATTCTGCGGCCGGTCGTTGCAGCAGAAAGCGGCGACTGACGGATAGCCTTCGTAGAGCAGCTTCTCCAGATTGGCAATATTCAATCGCGAGTTGTAGACGTAGGAATACTTCGGTATGAGTTGATCGTGACTGTCGTAGTCGTCCGTCATGGCCTCTCTGTTCATCAACGACTGCAGATACTCGTCGGGAATCTCTATCCTCGATCTCTCACTGCACAAGTTATCTATTTCGATGCTTTTGAGCAGGAAAAATTGATTGCATCCCTTGATGTCGTCGATAATATCATCGCGCTCTTTTTTCGGCAAAACAGGGGCAAAGTCCGCTGCAAAACCATTGTTCAGGCGCGACAGTTCATCCGAGATGTTGGTTTTCCTGTACCCTGTATCCGTACTCGTTCGGCACAATGCATAACCAGGCTCCGTCTTACCGAATGATTCGCATTCGCCGCTTTGGTCGTATGTGTATATGGGAGCCGACACAAAAATATCCACCGACCGGATGATGTCCTTCCATCGCTTCAGCGTTGTCAGTACGGATGCATTTGCAACCATGTAATTCAAGTCGCAAACCATGCCATACACGGCGCATTGAGCGGACGTGATGTTCTCGGCCCGCATGATGCGCGACGCGACCTGCGGTGACGTGCCCGATGAACAGATCATCAGAACCGGAGCCGAATGCCGGGACAATGATCCATCATACAACCGATACGCATACCTCACAAAGAACGGAAAGAGAAACGCACCGTTGTTCGTCGCCCTGTCCGCGATGAACGAATTAACCTTGGCCAGCACGGTCGAGGTCACTTTCGACCTGTCCTCATCGGAGAATCTGCCGCCATCGGAATACACGGAGCCGAAAGTCAGGTTGAAGGGTTCCCCCATGGCAATCGAACCTTCCAGACCGAATGAAAGCGAACACTCCGGCAACCCGCTGCCGAGATGTATGTATCCCTCCTCTTCAGACCACAGGTAGTAGTTCATCCCGTCCTCCCGCAGGACGATGAGCGTGTTCCCCATGACTGTGACCTGTCGAAGAACGGTATCTCGCAACTCGGTTATCTCTTGATAAGCTCCGTCACACAGATATTCAAGACTGTGCCACGGTGTCCCATCATCGTCGTAATTGGCTTCCAGAATGTAATGTACGGATGTCCCGATCTTGTGTATGCAGATCACGGTTCTCCCCTCTCGCAAGGTTTGGACGGTTTGTGGCGGCAGAATGGGTCGCAACGCATCGTGTTCATGAATAAACCCCATGGCTGTTACAAGATCGCCGTCCGGGCATTCGTAATCCGACGGCGTAAACGAAACTCCGTTGTATCTTACATCCTTGATCATCGCGATAAATTATTGTTGGTGATGAGTGATATTGCTGTCCCGAACCCCTGCAAATCCACAATCTGCCCGGCCGGAAGCTGCGCTTTGTCCTCGCTGTGGCATTGAGCGAGAATCGCCGCACACAACCGGGAGGAGTGCGCCCGGAAATTCCGGCTGTTACGTTTCGTAGAGAAGCATTGTGCCTCATGTTTTCCGATGATGTCCGTATGCCGCGCACGGACATACAGATAAAACTCCGCTTCGTGTTTTACGATGTCGATGACATCGCCGTTATGTATGTCGAGCTGCCGGGCTATCGAGGAGGTGATGTCTATGCGTCCGCCCCTGTAGAACGAAATATCAGGACGCCGGGTGTTACCAAGTATACTTTCCATAGGGACGACAGATTTGATAATAGACAATGCCGTTGGGTGCCGTATGCCTCCGAACGGATAGTTTGCAACGGATGCCGGATGGCAGACCGTAATCGTAGAAGATACGGTTGACGGTAGGAACAAGACTTTCAAAGCCGACACAGCGATGTTTGCTGTTGTACTGTATGTCTGCGAGCTGTGTCTCCTGCTCGATCGAAGGATTCAGCGTGAAGGCATAGCAGCGAGATTCGGGAACATAAAATACCAGCACTTTGGCAACGTCCAGCCCCATCACCACATTCAACCGCCGGAACAGACGACGGGAAAAGGTGACGGAGTTGTCCGTAGAATCCGCTATCACATAGCAGTCAAGGCCCAGGAGCCGCAAGATGATATCACGTAACATGTCACTAATATAGTATGAGGACCGGTGATCGACGTTTTATCTGTTACTTCGAGGATAATCCATCCGGCTGCGGAATGAGACCGTCTCGACAAATTGAAATGTCATGGTGGATTCTACGTCTCGCCGGTGCCGCTCGGCCTCCTCTCGAGAATGAAAAATGAACGAACAAATTTCACACTTGTCTACACCGCGTGTGTTGATGATGTTGGCATAATACTTATGCCCGAACAGAAAATCAACAATCAATGAATAAACGGTTTTGTGTTGCATACGAATCAGATTTTTGGATCAGGTTGTTTTTTGAGTTTTTCGATAAGAGCGTCGGCTGCAACAACGGCAGATTCTGCATGACTTAAGGTGAGTTCCTGCGGATCGGATGTGATGAATGCCTGCATCGCCATACCGGCGTACATCCGGCGCCAGTAGTCATCATCATACGGGGATTCCGTCTTTAATACTGTGCATTCAACCTCTGTGACACAAGCTCCATTATTTTTCCTCACTGGCTTGTCATACTCTCCCCGCTCCAGCTTTTCGAGGTAGTCGTCGTCGGCCATCATGAGGTTGTTGCAATCAATATAGCCGAAATTGACTTCACCTTCTGGGGTGTAAGTCTCGACAAACTCCTCTCCATCTTGAGCGCGTCGGTCAATAACCGCTACTATTGGATATCCATCACATTTCATGTCAAAGCACAATATCCTCGCTGGAAGTCCATCTCTTGTGCACACCGTTGCCCCGCGCTTTGCGGCAGCCAAATCAAAGTATTTCATAGTTATTCTGTTTTGAGTAAATCCGGGTTGTCGTAGATGTTGCCTATGATATTGTAATTGTAGAAATTTTCTACTGTAAGATATGGGTATTCTTCACGAATGTTGTCAATATTATTATCCCAAATACTTTTAAGTCGAACATTCAACGTATTGTAATCATGTTCACATTCTCCTCCAGTCAGCTTATCAAATCCAATCGGAAGACCACAAAAATTAAACGATCCATACTCAAACTTGACGACCGAGACATTTCTTACTACTTCATATTCTTCAACTTCAATGTTTGGGGGAGGATAATTACCTTTCTGTTGATAAGAAAGGTTCATATAAAAGCATTCGATAATGTCGCCCTCGTAAATATCACGTCCGTCCTTATCTTTTAGACCTGTGAACTGGCCGACGGTTTCCGCATCTACCCTGTGTTGATCCCATCCTTTACCAATAGGAAGTATCAATGCCCCTCCTTTTATTAAGATTAAATCGCCTATTACCCACTTCCCATTGTCAAGTCGTATCCCTCTGAATTTTATTTCTCGTTTCATGTATCTAATCTATTTTAACTTTCAAACTAACCGGACTGTAAATCTTATTACTGAAAAGCCCATTAGGATTCCAATAGTGGCCTATTTTCTTGCCGTTCTTGTGGACATATCCGTATATAAGATTATGCCCATATCCTGCCGATGTGCTTACAATATCAACTTTGTGTCCTTCATTAGTGTAAACAGAATCGGGGTGCATTGAAATAAGAAGCCTAATATCGCTCATACAACTACCGATTATCCCCGTTCCCTTCTATCACGCCCCGCTGCTGCCGGCTGGCCAGCTTGTCGAGGTTCATTTGCGCTATCTCATTTAAGTCCCAGCCCATCACCGAGCAAAGGCCCGCAAGCTGCCACAACACGTCGCCAGCTTCCATAGCCATTGCAGATTCCAAATCACAATCGATATGCCGCGTCGACGGGTGCCGAAGCCTGTTATTGGTGATTGTCGCCTCTCCCTTGCGGATCGCTTTTGCAACCTTCGAGGCCAGTTCGCCTACCTCGCCGACGAGGTTCAGCATCATGTAGGAGTAATTGTCGCAGGTAGGCATGCACGTCGTCATGGCCTGCTTTTGGTATTCTGTAAGTGTCATAGTTATTCTGTTTTTTCGCCGTCATCCGGCAGTTCGACAAAATCTTCGCAAGCCTCATCCTCGAAATATGCGAGCATACCTTCTTTAGTACATTTTCCCACTCCGAAGAAATTTTGGCATTCAAAATTTGCGCAGTCGCTGCAAGTTTTCATATCCTTATTTTACTTTTCCGCCCCAAACTAAAATAGCCGGTATTGTTATTTTACTTTTGTACTATTGCTGCCCCACAATTAGTTACTCCTTGTATTTCTACTCGACCTTCACAATCGCATCTTTCGGCACATACAACGCGCCGCATCCGACCCACCAGCCGCCATCGGACACGGGATAGTAAACGCCCTCAAACTCGAAGCACTCGACTTTCTTCCGCCGCTTCAACGTCAGAATCTTGTGTGTGCTCTTGTCAAGTGTCAGCAGGAAGCGCATCCATCTCGGGTGGTCGATATGCTCGTCGCCAAAGTACGACACATCGGTCTCGTTCCACCTTTTGAGATTTTCCAAGTTTTCCCGAAGGTCGCGCACGATCATCTCTTTTTGACTGTCAGTCCAGCGATCGTAATACGCCGCCAGCAACTCGTTAGGTAGTGAGGCTGATGCCGCAGTACGACGATTCATAGCGTACCGTATCGCCATCCAGCAGGTGTCCCACTCGACGGATGAGAGGGGTTGGGTAATCCTTTTCATAATTATTTCGAGGTTTTGCGAAAATCTCGCTATTTCACCAATTCAAATTCATATACTACAACGTAGGGATTTATATCCCACGTTCCCCGTCCCGACACCTTGTCGATCAGCGCGGCGAAGGCTTCGCGGGGAGTATTGAAATAAAATCCTTCGTCGCGGTCTGTTCGTTCAAAATAGTATTTGTTGATCTCCGGAATGTAACGTATTCCTTCCCGCAAACAATCTTCGTCGATAATCTCCTGCAACCGCTCGATCCGTATTCCGGTGATTCGGATTCGGTGCGGAATAAGGTAGGTACAGAAAAACCTATTTCCATCCTTATTCCACACCTTATTCCACACATGTATGTCTGGCTTGATGAACATCTTATTTGTCCATCCTGGCGACTGAATAGCCGTAATGGGCGTGTCGTCCTTCTTATACGACACAATATAGTCGGGGTTAACGCCCGCATCCTTGTAGCTCTGCGCCACTGCGACGATCTCGCCTAATTGATACTTTGGAATAAATATTTTGTCTGTTTTGCTATTTATAAGTTGGCAAAAACCTCTCGCGTCCCGATAGTAACAATGTTTGGGTCGATACTTCGGATTCCAATGCCGTGCTATATATTCAGCATCATCCTTCAGCTCGATTCTCCTCGTCTCTGTTTTTCTTCCCTCGATCACCGCCTGCGTAAGGCCGTATCGGTCATTGAACATTATCTTTTGCATATCCTATCTCTTTTTGAAGTATTCGACAATCTCATCGGCGGCACGCCTTATCGGCCATGTCATCCTCGGCAAGTTCGACGGCTTCAAAAGCTGCTCCAGCGCTGAAATATCCGCTTGGGTATGGATGTTTATCCCGATGCTCCTCAATGTACTTTTCTGCTCTCTTGCTTTTCATTTTATTCTTCCTTCTTCATACAATCGTTCCACCATTTGAAAGGCCGAATCAATAAGCCGCTTATTTCGGAAAAACAAAGGATTGTCTCCGGCAAGTTCTACGGCGTAGTCCTCGCCAGCGTCCCATTTCGTGACGTAGAAGGCATATCCTTCCGGTTCCCCGATAATGTCGATAAGGTCCGCAACCGTGAAGGCGTATCCTTCGATATTTTCGGGAAGGCACAAATCCCGTTCTACAACGGTCTTGTTATCATCAACAGTAGTCCATACAAGGCTCGCCATCTCAGCCGGGACTCCAACCTCCAACAGCCGTCTCGACTGCTCGATGCTCGTTACTTGGTTTTCCATGCTCATATTATGATACTTTTCTATTTTCCTCACAATTAATTGCTTCTGCCAGTGCTTCACACATAGCCGTGGCGACCTGCGTCACCACGGCGTTGCCGAGGTACTTCTTCTGCTCCTCCTGGGTGCCGACCAGCACGTAGTCGTCTCCAAATCCCTGGATGCGCTTCATCTCGGAGATCCGTAGCATCCGCATCGTCACGTCGACTATACCGTACAGCGCGCAGAACTCCTTGATTCGCCGCATCGCCGGGGTATCATCCGCACGTATTTCCCATGCCGGTTGCCCCTGTTCCACCTCCACCAGGTACGGCGGTCGCTTGTCCATCCGTGCAATCAGCGTGAAGCATGGAGCATCGACAGATCCTCCGGCCGACCGGTATTGCGGATTGAGAAGGAATTTCGCGGAAACAAGGTTCTGCTTCGGATTCGTCAGAAGCGCACCGCACGGGACGTCTACCGATCCCGTCTGTCCGCCGCCGGAATAGGAATTGACAAAGAACGGCCGCACCACCTGGAAGCGATCCTTCGTCGTGAGGGTCGGAGCCGGACTGTCGACGGAGGCATTATAACCGTTGCCGTAGTAGGCCGAAACGAAGGCGTGATGGTCTACCGTCGTCAGAGTCCCGGCCGGGCCATCGACGCCGATGTTCTTCCCCTGTGGATCGCCGCCAAATTGCTTCGACAGGAAGTTTACCCGAGCTATGCCCAGGCGGTTCTGCGTGGCAACCGTCGGGCACGGGGCATCGAGATCAGGAGCAATGTATTTACCGGTCTTCCCGTTCACTGAATTCCACTTCACGAGGAAGGCGTCTTTTCCTCCGGCCACGAACTTTACCAGCCCGGCATAGATGCGATCGAGCGTGGCATCTACCAACGGTTTGTGGCGCGTGAAGATCGACTCGCCGCGGTCATCGAAGTCCAGTACGTCGCGCACGGCCCGCCAGGGCTTCAGAGCACCGCCGAACAGATCGGCCGTCGGTTTCCGGGCATGTGTCGGCCGGGGCCACACCATCGGCAGTCCGACCCGGGCGAAGAGCCCGAAGTAGCGAACACGCGAGGTATAGGCACCGAAGTCGGCCGAATTCAGGACACGATGGTCGAACCGATAGCCGCGGGCACATACTTCCTCCACCCATTTACGGTAGAGCGTTCCCTTCTGCTCAGGGTCGGGAATCCATACGGGAGCGATCGTTGCACGTTTCCGCTTCCGATCGTGTTTGATGTCGAGAGGGCAACTCTCGAAACCGGTCTCCGGGTCGCGGACAACCTTCACCTGAAGAGGTCCCCACTCCATGAACTCGACGACGTTCTCGATCTGGATGTAGTCGGGCTGCAGCTCCTCGATGTAGCGAAACAGATACTCGGCCAGCGTCCGACTGTCGGCATCGCGCGACATGCCGCCCTTGGCCCGCGAATGATTCGTGCATTCGAGCGACGCCCAAAGCACGAGCTTCGCATCGGGGTTCTTCATGCGCTCGACGGTCGTGTGCGCCTTCATGGGTCCGAGGTCGAGCGTGCGGATGTCCTCGGTGAAGTGACGGGTGTGCGGATGGTTGGCCGCGTGCGACAGGATCGCGTTCGCGTCGTGGTTCACGCAGGCGATCACCCGGGCGCACTTCTGCCCGTAGATACGTGCCCGCTCGACCCCCGTCGAGGTGCCTCCGGCTCCGCAAAACAGGTCGATGTAGAGGAGTTTAAGTGCCATATATCAAAATTGTATTTTCGGGTTTTGTTTGTCGGCCATTACCTTGTTGACACGCTCGATTTCTGCGTCGATCTCCTTTTCCAATCTTTTGCTTTCAGTCAACGCTCGGCCCGATCGAGTACGGAAATACTCCTTCTGTACCTTGCGTAGTTGAGATACCTTGTCAAAAAAAGTTTTTGCGTCCATTTACCGCTTTTTTGATTGAGACAACACTCGACTTATTGGTACTCCAATACCTCTTCCACTCCGCCGTATTCTTTCTACCAAATCCAATCGTCTCAAATAACCAGTCGGCATGAGATAGGCATCAAGCCCTTTGACTGCCACAATCTCATTCAACCACGTAGCAAGAGGTACTCCGTCAGGAGCATCACACCAAATTCCGTTTATTTTGAATCTGCCAGCCATATCAGAATAATGTTTGCATTTGTAAAGTAGGCTCATAATTCATCCAAATGCACTCCTGCATCAGCGTCCCCGATCCGTTTACAATGCCGCTCCGGATATTGTTCCGTTTGAACGGGAATTTGACCTTATGCCAATTCGCATATAGCCTATTCGTGAGATCACAGTCGTAGCTGCTGACCATGGCCATTCCCTTGATGTGATGAAGCCGATCGGCCAATCGTTCGTGATCCTCTACCGAGAACTCATAGCGGTAATCATTTCGAGAATTCCGGCACTCTTGCGGATACGGAGGATCGCAGTAGAAGAAGGCCCCAGGGAAGTCGATTCGATCAATAGCTGTCATGTAGTCGCAGTTCATAATTTGGAAATTGTTGCGAATCTCTGCAGCTACTTCATGCAACTTTTCGACGGCATTTTTCCAGCGGGACACGCCCTCGCCAGCCTGTGCCCGGACCTGCTGTTTCGCCATGTGCCAGCCTTTCTTTTGACGCTGCGCACCCAGTCCGAAGAAGGATTGACGCACGCGAACGTAGAATCGACGAGCCTTTTCCAAATCGGAGATCTCTGCATCTTCTGCCACCCAGCTATTGTCAAACTCTACTTCCGAGTAAGGGGTCAGCCGCAAGGCCCTGACGAGTTCCTCTTCGTGATCTCGAAGCTGCGTGAAGAAGTTGGTGATTTCTCCGTTGATTTCGTTAGCTGTACGAATGACGTTACCGTGGTAGTTCAGCGACACGACCATCGATCCGGCAAACAGATCAACCAAATGCGTAAAGCGCACTGGAAAATTCGCGTAGAGGTATTCAGTCCAGGTAAACTTGCCTCCGAAATAATTGAAGGCGATCGTTTTTTTATTATTGCCAGACATATTACACAAAATACTTTTTGCATGCATGATACCCCATATCCGTATCATTTGATTTGTTCAAGATTCCTTTCAATGATGGAATCGAGGTTGTAATCCGTGAGGCAGGAACATGAGAGTTGATGGGGAATGCGGTAGAGTCCCCGTGCCGGTGCAAAATCATATCTTCCGGATAGCTTGAGATTCAATTTCTCGATGATCCGGCATAAGGCGGATACAATGCTGTATGCACGATGTGGCGGCGCGACCAGGATGCACCCGTCTATGACCCGCCACGCCTCCTCCAGTTGGTCGTTGTACTGTCGCTCTGCGACGGTACTGATCTGGCCGAGCATCCTTGCGGCTATGGAGTGGACTTCTACGACCTCGTTGAAACAACGGACAAATGCTCTTTTTACCGCGTGCCGCATCATCCCGGCATCCGTCAACTCCTGCTCCATGTCGCATATGGCGTAGTCGAGACAAGCTATGCAGGTGAGCATCTGCACGGCCGTGGGTACATATCGGGCATCGGCTTCAGACGGTTTGCGGGGTTGGAGGTTGCGCCATGCCATACGCTTCATCAGCAAGGCCTCACGATAGGTTATTGTTGCCATTTACAGTACGAACTTTCAGTTTGTGGTTGGGGTAATGTCTCTCAAAGCACGGCGTAACGATGCGCACAGCCCGATCGAGGTATGCACGCAACTGCGGACTGATGCTGATAAATACGCAGTAGTCGCGCACTTCGGCCCGGTATAGTCCCAAATACATGCACGATATATCCTTTTTGGCGGCATTGACCGCAGAAAGGCTATCGTACACTTCTTGCCAAAAGGCGAGGAACTCTCCCGGAAATCTGTTTTTATCGGAGTTTTCTTTGGGCTCCCACGACCTGGCCAGGGCCATGCGGTCGGTCACTTTGCCGCCTCCGCCTCGCACCCAGTTGGTCGCCTGATAGTAGTTGACGAACTTGTCTACCTGCCCTGCCGGGTTTTTGTAATTCTTGAAAAAGAAAATTTTGAAAAAACACTCTCTCTCTTCATCCGTCGGCGGAGCCGACAAACTCTCGATTTCTCCCGAAGAGGGAGATAAAGAGAGAGTTTCTTTTACTTTACTTTTCTTTACTTCCCGGCAAACTTCCGGAGTTTTCGGACTTTCTTCCGGAATAATCTGCGTTTCCTCCGGAGGAATGGCACAACATTCAGGAATACGCACATTCTGACGTTTGGCCCGATTGCACATGTCGAGATAGCGCCGTTGGATGGATGCCGAGGTGATAATCCCGCGCGAGAGCAGTTCCTTGTTGAACAGACCCACTGCACCGCAGTATTTCACGATTTCAAGCACCGTAGTCTCTTTCAGCCCGAGGTATTCGGCCACGTCAAAGGCAGTATCCTTGTCCCACTCAATGTAACAGCCGTGTACCCGGTATATCTCGCAGAGGATGTAGTCGTATACGGCAATCCCGGGGCACCGAAAATCCTTCTTCAGTCGTTTTATGCGCCGATCCTGATACCGATCGGTATCCATCATGTAGTATTTCAGCCCGGTTTTTGCGTTTGCCATATTTCAGTCAGTATGTTAAATAGTTCGTTACGATCCTTTGAAACTCCTCCTGTGTGCGGTATACCTCCGCTCTGTTCCCGGCTTTTTCCGCGGCGGAGAGCCATGCTTTCTGAGCCGGGCTCAATTTTGAATTAGCAGAAGGAATCTTTGTTTCCAGGCACAAGGCCCCATAACCTCCCCTTGGAACCAGCAGAATCAGATCGGACACCCCGTCTACCATGCCCTCGTCCTTAAGCCATCGTGCCACGGCCGGAGATCGTTTCCCGGCATTGGGAATAGCAAAAAGGAGAGACCGGTATTCGGGGTATTCGTGTCTGAACCACTGCACGCATTTGCACTGGAGGAGGTGTTCTTCATTGTTCGACGCTTTTCGTCTCGGGCTGCGCTCCGTTTCTTGAGTAACCCCGAACATGGCGTCGAAGTCGGCTATCAGTGTTGGCATCGGTTGCTTTTTCTCACCCTTTCCTTGAGCCTGCTGCACGGAATAAACTTCACGGCATGATGCTCGGGTATAGATACCTCCTGATTGCGACTGATGTCTCGTCCGTTCTTTGCCTGTCGGAGAACAATCTTGAAAGTGCCGAAGCCTCGCAGATAGATGTTCTCTCCACTGGAGAATGCTCCACTCATTACGGTCATCATTCCTTCGATGGCACGCAGAGCATCGGAATGGGATAACCCGCATTTTTTCGCGACTTTTGTCGCCAATTCGTCTTTTGTCATTGTTTTATCGTTTTTTAATGGTTTGATGCAATTTTCGATGACACTCTTCGCATAGAGTTATCAACTTGTCCAGATGATCGGATTCGCGCCCTACGATTGATTTTCCATTATCATCGTAGTACGTTGTGTGATGGACTTCCAGCGAATATGTCTTTCCGCAGAACCGGCACCGATGCCCGTCACGCAGTCTGATGCGTCGACATACCTCCTGCCACTCTTTGGATTGCAGCTTTCTTACATAATTACTCTTCCTCCCCGGACGGTGCTGAAGCCTGCTCATACGTCTCGTTCATGTCGATACCCAGCACCTCGAGGAATGCCTGCTTGTTGGTCTCGAGATTTGCAAAAAGACTTTGCTCATCCCACGAAGGAATCTTGTCCACACGGCACAGCTGGAATTCCCCGTTGATCCAGGCGTAGTACAGATAGTATCCGCACAGAGCCATGCGCACCGTAGATTCGCCCGGAAGGTCCACCTCCTTCTCGCCCCGCTTGACCTGGTATACGAGATCGCGTATCTGCGTCGTTACGGCCTGCAGCTTGTCTTTTGCCTCCTTGATGATCGCCTTGCAGGATGCTTCTACCTCGGCCAGGGCAGCTTCCAACTTCGGCTGCTCATCCTCCATCAGTTCCGCATAGTTGGCCCGGATCGAGGCCCGTTCGTATGCGTCGAGCAACCGGATGGCCTTGGTGCCGGGCACACTTTCGGCGATGAACTTTCCGGACAACTGCTTTCGGATTTCATCCATGTTCTTGGCTCCCTCGAAAATCACCTTCGGGAACGACACGCCCTTCGGCAATTTGAATTCCGGATGTTCCGGAACATAGTTCTTAAGATCAATCATGTGTGTTTAATTTTGATTGTTTGGAAGATACTGCGGAAGCAACTCCGCCTTGATGTATTC
>OHLF01000153.1_pt1 | contig 32309 bp, 25 predicted proteins | sample 1569001 | NCBI WGS metagenome assembly OHLF01 (sample SAMEA3879541, study PRJEB24766) | human gut metagenome | biome: human-associated habitat; feature: feces | place: USA | collected 1985/1987
CGCGAGCTGGGTTCAGAACGTCGTGAGACAGTTCGGTCCCTATCCGGCGTGGGCGGAGGATATTTGAGAGGAGCTGTCCTTAGTACGAGAGGACCGGGATGGACGGACCACTGGTGTATCTGTTGTCGACCAACGGCATGGCAGAGTAGCCAAGTCTGGAAGGGATAAACGCTGAAGGCATCTAAGCGTGAAGCCCCCCTCAAGATGAGATATCCCTGCATATGCAGTAAGACCCCTTGAAGACTACGAGGTAGATAGGTCAGAGGTGGAAGTGCAGTAATGCATGTAGCTGACTGATACTAATAGGTCGAGGGCTTGACCAAGACGGCTTATAGAGGTTGTTGGAAATGTTAAGATGTTTCGGAAAAGTTTTTAGTATGTGGTTTTGAAGGAACATAAAGAGAGATAATCTTCGGATTATCTCTTTTTTTTTGTGTAGATATATGGTATAATTTTAGCATATATGTCGGAGGTGTTTGCTATGGATACACATATTTTATTGGAAAACGGAACTAATGAATTGGAAGTATTAGAATTTGTAATAGGAACTAATCATTATGGTATTAATGTCGCAAAAGTGCGTGAAATTGTCCCATACGAAAAGATAACGCCGGTTCCTAATGCACATGAATATGTTGAAGGTATATTTATGCCAAGGGATACGATGATATCGGTTGTTAATCTTGCAAAAGTGACCGGTAATTACAACTGTTGTCATAGTGATTCGGATATGTTGATAATAACTAACTTTAATAAGTTGCATATCGGTTTTCATGTAGAACAAGTAGCAGGTATACACAGAGTATCATGGGAGCATATAATCGTACCGGATGCAACAATTAATTCAGTTGACCATGGAATAACAACAGGCGTAATTAAGATGGATGACAGAATTATCATTATACTTGACTTTGAGAAAATAATTAGTGATATTTCACCTGAGACAGGTCTTAAAGTTAAAGAGATTGAAGCTCTGGGAGAAAGAGAACGAAATGATTATCCTATTTATATTGCTGAGGATTCTGCGTTATTAGCTCAGCTTATACATGATTCATTGTATAAAGCAGGATATGTCAACATAGATATCTCAAATAACGGACAGGCATGCTATGACAAGCTGGTTGCACTTAAAAATCAATATGGCGATAAAATAACAGACCATGTTAAATGTGTCATTACAGATATTGAGATGCCTTTAATGGATGGTCATCGTTTAACAAAATTAATTAAGAGCGATGATATACTGAAGAACATACCTGTTGCAATTTTTTCTTCTTTAATAACTGAAGAAATGGAGCGTAAGGGCAGGGAGCTTGGAGCAGATATTCAGATGTCCAAGCCTGAGATAGGTCAGCTCGTATCAGAACTGGATAAATTATTCAGTAAATAATCGGAGGAACTAATGGCAAAAACTGATGAAGAGGAATATCTTGATTCTTTGTTAAAATCTATGTCAATGGATGAATCGGATAATACTACAAAAAAAGTTAATGATACAGACATAAAGAATTCGTCAGAAGAATTGGATAATTTTGATACATTATCACTTGATGAAAACAACAATAATAAAGAGAAAAGTAAAGAGACCGGATCTACAGAGGATAATAAGCCGGAACAGGAAGATTTGGATTCAAGAGTTCTTAATGAGATGCTTCTTAATGATTCTAAATCCATACCTGATGAAGCTCATACTGAAGATGACAATATTGATAAAGCAGATGATAATGTTAATGAAACCGGAAAGGATTTTTCAAAAGATAATACGGATGAAACATCTGTTGAAGATATGTTAAAAACAGTCCAGAATAATTCTTATGAACAGAATAATGATGAAATGGCTGATATTCTTGCATTGGATGATGGAATGACAGTTGATGATGTTCCTGATGATATTTCGGAAGAATCAGTACTTACAGATGAAGAAAACCGTAAAGTTCAGGATATATCGTCAAATAGTACCGTTGAAAATGATAAACCTGTAGTAAAAAAAGAAAAGAAAAAGAAAGAAAAAAAGAAAAAAGAAAAACCCGAAAAACCTGATAATACCGATAAAAATGGAAATAAAAAATTCAGCATCAAAAACTTTTTTATAAAATTTGATGACGAAGACGATGCTGCCGTTAATATTGAAGCAGATAACAACCAGAAGCTTATAGATAAGTTTTATGGTGATAAAAAATCACTTGATGATGCGGATGTAGAAGCAGACAATTCTAAGAAAAAGAAACCTAAAAAAGAAAAAAAACCTAAAGAGAAAAAACCTAAAAAAGAGAAAAAGCCTAAAGAAAAAAAGATTTTTTCAAAAGATGATATGCAGAAAGTTTCTTTTTCAAAAATACTTGTAATTATATTATTATCAGTGATTATCTGCATAGGTATTGTTGTATCTTCCAAAATAGTAAATTACAAAATTAATCTTAATAATGCTAACGAACTTTATCTCAGTGGAAATTATTCCCAGGCATATGAAGTCCTTAACGGAATGGATATAAAGGATAAAGATAAAGATTTTTATGAAAAGACCAGAATAATGGCGAATTTATATCAAGGTATAAGCTCTTATGATAACTATATTGCCATCGGAGATACTACATCAGCAATTATTTCTTTAGTAAATGCTGTGTCGAGAAAGGCAACTCTTGGCGATGATATATTGAAATATGATCTTACAGATAAAGTCGACAATGTTTATTCAAAGATTCTTTCAATCCTTAACGTATACGGAATCAATGAAGAAACTGCCCTTGATTTAGGCACAACAGATAATTATTCCGAGCTGCGAAAAAAGGTAAGCTTATACGGAGGTACAGTTAAGTGATAGCAATAATAGATTATGATGCCGGTAATATAAAAAGTGTTGAAAAAGCTTTTATGTATCTCAATCAGGAAGTTGTGGTTACAAGGGACCATGACACTATAATGAAGGCCGACAAGGCTGTATTACCAGGTGTAGGTTCGTTTGGTGATGCAATGAATAAGCTGCACGAATACAATCTGGTGGATACAATCCACGAGTTTATAGATTCAGGTAAACCGTTTCTTGGAATTTGTCTTGGCTTACAATTGTTGTTCGAGTCGAGCGAAGAATCTGAAGGTGTTGAAGGACTTGGTATTTTCAAGGGCAGGATTAAGAAATTTAATATGAATACAGGATATAAAATACCTCAGATTGGTTGGAATTCCATCAGGATAACACCTGGTTCAAGGCTGTTTAAAGGGATAAAAGATGAATCCTATGTATATTTTGTTCATTCATATTATTTACTTGCAGAAGATGAAAAGATTGTAGCAGCAAGAACGGAATATGCTGACAAATTTCATTCGGCAGTTGAAAAAGATAATGTTTTTGCGTGCCAGTTCCACCCTGAAAAAAGTAGTACTACAGGGCTAAAAATACTTGAAAATTTTGCTGAAATTTAGGAGTACATATGTTTACAAAAAGAGTAATACCTTGTCTTGACTGCAAAAACGGTCGTGTTGTAAAAGGAACAAATTTTATTGATTTAAGAGATGCAGGAGATCCTGTAGAAGTAGCGACGGCTTATGATAAAGAAGGAGCCGATGAAATAGTTTTTCTTGATATAACAGCTACTTCCGATGATAGAAATACAACCGTGGATCTTGTAAGAAAGGTTGCTGAAAAAGTTTTTATTCCGTTTACGGTTGGTGGTGGTATCAGAACTGTTGATGATTTCAGGACATTGTTAAGAGAGGGTGCAGATAAAATTTCTGTAAATTCTGCTGCAATTAATAATCCTGATTTGATTAATCAGGCAGCTGATAAATTCGGCAGTCAGTGTGTTGTTGTTGCCATTGATGCCAAAAGGCGTCATGATAACAGTGGGTTTGACGTATACCGTTCCGGTGGAAGAATCAATACAGGCCTTGATGCTGTTGAATGGGCAAAAGAAGCATATAAAAGAGGTGCGGGAGAAATATTACTGACAAGTATGGATTGTGACGGAACAAAATCAGGATATGATATAGAACTGACCCGCAGTATTACTGATGTTGTAAATATACCGGTTATTGCTTCAGGCGGTGCAGGTAAAAAAGAACATTTTGCCGATGCATTTTTAAAAGCAAATGCTGATGCGGTTCTTGCAGCTTCATTATTTCACTATAAAGAGTTGGAAATTATAGAATTAAAAGAATATCTGAAATCTAAAGATATACCTGTTAGGATGTGATTAAATTTGGCAGCAATAAGTAATGACTGGTTAGAAGTAGTGACACCGGAATTCACAAAATCATACTATAAAAAATTATTTAATTTTGTAAAAGATGAATATAGCAAGCATATAATATATCCACCTTCGGAAGATATTTTTAATGCATTTCACCTTACACCTTTAAATAGTGTTAAAGTTCTCATTCTTGGACAGGATCCATACCATAACGAACACCAGGCACATGGCCTCAGCTTTTCTGTACTGCCGGACCAGAAAGAAATTCCTCCATCACTACAGAATATTTATAAGGAACTTAATTCGGATTTAGGATGTTATATTCCTGATAATGGATATCTTATAAAATGGGCAAAACAGGGAGTTCTTTTATTAAATACTGTACTAACGGTAAGAGCACACAGTGCCAACAGTCATCGCGGAATGGGCTGGGAACAGTTTACGGATGCGGTTATAAGAGGTTTAAATAAGTTAGATAAACCTATAGTTTATATGTTGTGGGGTTCGCCCGCACAAAAGAAAGCCGAGATGCTTGATAATCCTAAACAACTTGTGCTGAAAGCACCTCACCCAAGTCCACTATCGGCGTACAGAGGTTTTTTTGGATGCAAACATTTCAGCAAAGCTAACGAATTTCTTTTAAAAAACGGAATAGAACCTATTGATTGGCAGATAGAAAATTTACACTAAAAAACAGCTATAGTATATCGTGTTATCTGATATATCTATAGCTGTTATTTTATTACATATTTTTTTTGGCCGTTGAAAGCATTAGTTTGATTCGGTTAAGCTGGTTTACCTCACTTGCACCTGAATCAAAATCCACGGCAATGATATTAGCCTGAGGAAATGCTTCTCTGATTTCTTTAATAACACCTTTACCCACAATATGGTTAGGAAGACATCCAAATGGCTGGCAACATACAATGTTAGTTGTTCCGCCGTTAATCAGTTCAATCATTTCCGCTGTTAATAACCATCCCTCACCTGTCTGGTTACCGTCAGAAACATAAGGTCTTGACAATGCCTGCAATTCTCCGATTGTAGGAGGTGCTGTAAAACGCTTACTGTTCCTTAAATATTTCTTTGATTTCTTACGGACAAGTTCAATAGCCGAAATAACAAGGTCAGAAACAGCCCTTGTCTTTTTAGAAGAACCGAGATGTTCTGTTTTAAAATGGGAGTTCTGTGCACAATATAGGAAAAATCCTATAAAGTCAGGAACTACGGCTTCCACTCCTTCTTTTTCCAACAAATCTACGATTCGGTTATTTGCGGTAGGATGGAACTTAACAAGTATTTCACCTACAACACCTACACGAGGTTTCTTAATATCTAAAAGTGGAAGATTATCAAATTCTGTTATGATTTCTTTTATAATTTTATTGAATTTACCCAGTGAAACACGTTTTTCTTTAAAGAAATCAGCACATTTATTTTCCATCTTTGCAGCAAGCTCATTGGCAGAACCCGGAACTGCTTCATAAGGTCTTGTCCTGTATAAGACATTCATAAGAATATCTCCGAAGTGAAGACTCATTATAACTTTTTTAACAAGATCAAAGTTATATTTAAGTCCTGAGTTGGTTTCAATTCCCTGGACACTGAGTGATATAACAGGGATATGCTCTAAGCCGGCTTTTTGGAGAGCTCGTCTTATGAAACCGATGTAATTGCTTGCTCGACAGCCACCGCCGGTCTGTGTAATTACGACAGCGGTTTTATTAAGGTCGTATTTACCTGAAAGTAAAGCTTCCATAATCTGGCCGGTTATGATAATCGATGGATAACAGGCATCATTATTCACATATTTAAGACCTGTATCTACGGCAGATTTTTCAAAGTTTTGGAGCATTACAAAATGGTATCCGCAGGAACGTAATGCAGGTTCAAGTATATTAAAATGAATAGGAGATAGCTGAGGGCAGAGGATGGTGTAGCCTTCTTTCTGCATATCTTCTGTATATTCAACACGTTTATAAGCTGATGATTTATATTCACGCTTGTAATTTTTTTTGTCACGGACTTTTAATGCTGCTATAAGTGATCTGATACGGATTCTTGCTGCACCAAGGTTATTTACCTCATCAATTTTTAAAACAGTATATATCTTGTTGCCTGAAGACAGGATGTCATTTACGTTGTCAGTTGTTACAGCGTCAAGTCCGCAGCCGAAGGAATTAAGCTGAATCATATCAAGGTCATCACGGGTCTTTACAAAGCTGGCGGCGGAGTAAAGTCTGGTGTGGTATGTCCATTGATCCATTGCTATTATTGGTCTTTCTACTTTACCGAGGTGTGAAATGGAATCCTCTGATAAAACAGCAAGTCCGTAAGAATTGATTAATTCAGGTATTCCGTGATTGATTTCAGGGTCTACATGGTATGGACGGCCTGCAAGAACAATTCCTTTTCTTCCTGTTTCTTCAAGGTAACGGAGTGTTTCTTCGCCTTTTTTCTGTATGTCATGACGGCAGTTCATCATTTCTTCCCATGCAAGATGACATGCTTCCTTAACTTCAGATGAAGTCATTTTAAATTCCTTGGTAAATACTTTAACAAGCTCTTTGGTTGCCACTTCTTCATTAAGGAATGATACGAAAGGATCCATAAAATGAACATTTTGTTCCTTGAGCTCTTCCATATTATTTTTAATGTTTTCACCATATGAGGTTACAATAGGACAGTTAAAGTGGTTGTTTGCATTTTCATCTTCTTCACGCTCGTAAGGTATACATGGGAGAAAAATAAATTTAATGTTCTGTTTTATAAGCCATGATACATGACCATGAACAAGCTTGGCAGGGTAGCACTCTGATTCGCTTGGTATTGATTCTATTCCAAGTTCGTAAATTTTTCTGTTAGAAGAAGGTGAGATTATAACACGGAATCCCAACTTTGTGAAAAATGTATGCCAGAATGGATAATTCTCATACATATTGAGTGATCGTGGTATACCTACAACGCCTCGTGGTGCTTTATCCGCAGGAAGCGACTGATAAGAAAAAAGTCTCTTATTTTTGTATTCATACAGATTAGGAAGCTTGTCCTTGTTTTTTTCTTTCCCAAGACCGCGTTCACATCTGTTGCCGGATATAAACTGTCTGCCTCCGGTAAATTTATTGATTGTAAGGAGACAGTGGTTAATACATCCCTGACATCTTGTCATTGATGTTTCGTATTTAAGGTTAATAATCTGTTCAAGGGATAACATGGATGAAGGTTCGCCTTCGTATCTTTCCCTTGCAATCAAAGCAGCACCGAAAGCACCCATAATACCTGCAATGTCAGGTCTTACTGCCTGTACATCAGCTATTTTTTCAAAACTTCTTAAAACAGCATTATTATAGAAAGTTCCGCCCTGCACAACAATATTTTTTCCAAGATCCCTTGCATCGGATAATTTAATAACTTTATATAAGGCATTTTTAATTACGGAGTATGCAAGTCCGGCAGAAATATCAGCTACACTGGCTCCTTCTTTCTGGGCCTGTTTAACTTTAGAGTTCATAAATACGGTACAACGGGTTCCAAGGTCTATAGGATGTTTTGCAAAAAGGGCTTCTTTGGCAAAATCCTGAACGGAGTAATTAAGACTTTTGGCAAATGTTTCAATAAAAGAACCGCATCCCGATGAACAGGCTTCGTTAAGCTGTACGCCGTCAACAGTGCCATCTTTTATTTTTATGCATTTCATATCCTGACCGCCTATATCGAGAATACAGTCAACAGATGGGTCAAAGAATGAAGCAGCATAATAGTGAGATACTGTTTCAACTTCCCCTTCGTCAAGCATAAGAGCAGACTTAATGAGAGCTTCACCATAACCTGTAGAACATGAGCGGACAATATTAACGCCTTCCGGCAGTTTCTCGTATATATCCTTGATAGCTTTTATAGAGGTTGCTAACGGACTACCATTATTATTCTCATAGAAAGAATATAAAAGGGTACCGTCCTCGCCTACCAAAGCAACCTTAGTAGTTGTGGAACCTGCGTCTATTCCCATAAAGCAGTTACCCTTGTATGATGATAAATCACCTTTTCTGACACAGTCTTTATTATGTCTTGTTATAAATTCATCGTATTCCTTTTCATTTGAAAATAAAGGTTCCATACGTTCAACTTCAAAATCAAGTTTTATTTTAGACTTGAGAAGTGTAATTAATTCATTTATGTCTACGGATATATTTTCATCATAAGCAAAAGCAGATCCAATTGCAGCAAATAAGTGAGAATTATCAGGTGCAATAATATATTCGTCGGTAAGATTTAAAGTTCTTATAAAAGCAGCCTTTAATTCCGAAAGAAAATGTAAAGGTCCTCCAAGAAAGGCAACATGTCCTCTTATAGGCTTACCGCAGGCAAGTCCGCTTATAGTCTGGTTGACAACTGCCTGGAATATAGAAGCAGCAAGGTCTTCTTTTGTAGCTCCTTCATTAATCAAAGGCTGTATGTCTGTCTTGGCAAATACACCGCATCTGGCTGCGATAGGATAAATTGACTGGTAATTTTTGGCATATTCATTAAGCCCGGTTGCGTCAGTCTGCAACAATGACGCCATCTGGTCGATAAAAGAGCCTGTTCCTCCGGCACATATACCATTCATACGTTGGTCAATTCCATTTGTAAAATATATAATTTTAGCATCTTCGCCACCAAGTTCAATAGCCACATCTGTTTTTGGAGCATAATATTCAAGAGCGGAAGCTACAGATACCACTTCCTGATTGAAGGGAACATTAAGATGATTGGCAAGGGTAAGTCCGCCTGAACCTGTAATAACAGGATTAACTTTAATGTCTCCAAGAAGTTCTTTTGCCTTTAAAAGCAAAGAGGCAAGTGTATCCTGTATATTGGCAAAATGTCTTTCATAATCTGAAAATAAAATATCGTTGTCTTTATTAAGAATTGCAATTTTTACTGTAGTAGAACCAATATCAATTCCAAGTTTGTATAATTTATTGTTCATAAACATCTCCCTTTATAAATTGAGTTGATTTATTTTTTTGAAAAACCAATGTTACTATTATATATTAATGAAAATTGTTTTTCAATGATAATTGAAAAATAATTGACAAAAAATAACGCTGACAATATAATTAATTAGACAGTTTCCAGCGCAGGAGGTTCTTATGATTAAGATATTCAAAACCACTGACAGCGGTGTATTACAAATATCAGAATTTGAAGACAATTCATGGATTTCAATGACCAATCCTACAACAGAAGAGTTATTCAGCGTATCATCAACTTACAAAATTGCACCTGATGATTTAAGGGCATCATTGGATGAGGAAGAAAGATCACGTATTGAAATTGAAGAATATTATTCACTTATTCTTGTTGACATTCCTACAATAGAAGAAAGAAACGGAAAAGACTGGTACGGAACCATTCCTCTTGCAATTATTATATGTGATAAAGTAATAGTTACCGTATGTCTGGAAGATTCACCTGTACTTACCGCTTTCATGGACGGCAGGGTGCGTAATTTTTATACGCACATGAAAACAAGATTTATATTCCAGATTTTGTATAGAAATGCTACATTATATCTTAATTATCTCCGTATAATTGACAGACGAAGTGATGCTATTGAGCAGAAGCTTCATGAGGCAACAAAGAACAGAGAATTAATTGAATTGCTTGAGTTGGAGAAATCACTGGTGTTCTTTACAACATCTCTTAAATCTAATGAAGTTGTGCTTGAAAAATTACTTAAATCCACAGCAATAAAAAAATATCCCGAAGATGAGGATTTGATTGAGGATGTAATTGTTGAGAATAAACAGGCTATCGAAATGGCAAATATATATAGTGGTATCCTTAACGGAACCATGGATACCTTCGCTTCTGTTATTTCCAATAACCAGAACAGCGTTATGAAGTTCCTTACCACAATTACAATTGTGCTTTCAATACCTACAATGATTGCCAGTTTTTACGGTATGAATGTTAAAGCGGACGGAATGCCTTTTGCCAACATAAGAGGAGGCTTCATTATTGTAATTGGTATTTCGCTTATTATATCGCTTATAATTGCACTTATTTTTAGAAAGAAAGATTTATTCTAAGAGGTTATGTATGAATTTTTACAACAAAATGGAAAGAAAGTTAGGTAAATATGCAATAAAGAACCTGACATTGATAATTGTTATATGCTACGCAATCGGATATGCAATCAGATATATTGTTCCGGAATTCCAACTGTATCTGACGCTGGATGTATATAGGATTTTACACGGACAGGTGTGGAGAATCATTACATGGGTTCTTATTCCGCCGTATGAGAGTAATATATTTTTTGCCCTGATTATGATTTTATTTTATTATTCAATCGGGACAGTTCTTGAGAAAACATGGGGTACGTTCCAATACAATCTTTATATATTTTCAGGATTGATTTTTACAATCATAGGAGCGTTTCTTTCATATCTGTACAGTTATATAAGATTTGGAGGCATATCTGTCAGCGTAATTTCAGCTACACTGTCATTAGTGGTTACGACATATTATGTTAATATGTCAATATTTCTGGCATATGCGTGTACATTCCCGGATAATATGGTCCTATTTATGTTTATCATACCCGTTAAAGTTAAGTACTTAGGATTTCTTTACGGCGGATATATTATTTATGAACTCGTACACGGAATGATGAGCCTTGGCACATACGGATTTATATTCCCGTTTGTTATTGGTTCGTCACTTCTGAATTTTCTTGTTTTTTTTGTTACAACAAGAAAGTTTGTTATTAAAAGAATTGTGGGAACCAAGACACAGCGCACATATCGATTTAATACAAGACATGCAAAAAACAACCAAAAGAAAGATAATGGGACGTTTACCATGCCACGTCAAGATAAAACAAGGCATAAATGTGCTGTATGCGGAAGAACCGAGAAAGACGGGGATAATCTGGTATTCAGATATTGTTCAAAATGTGATGGTAACTTTGAATATTGCCAGGATCACCTTTATACACACATTCATATGACCAAACATTAAAGTTTTTGTTGACTTATATTTAAATTTTGTGTATTATAGATAATAACATAATGATGATTACTAGAGTGAGCTTCCAAGGGAGCTCACTTTTTCTATGAGTAATCGAAACAGAAAGGATAGTGACTGTATGGCAAAAAGAGAAGACATAGAATCCAAAGCAACCGAACTTATTATGCCGATTATTGAATCCTGTGGATTTGAACTGGTTGACCTTGAATATGTTAAGGAAGGTTCTTCAAAGTACCTGCGTGCGTATATTGACAAGCCTGGCGGAATTACCGTTGACGATTGTGCCGAAGTAAGCAGACCTTTTAGTGATAAGCTTGATGAAGCGGATTTTATTGACGAAGCATATATCCTGGAGGTAAGTTCACCGGGACTGTTCAGACCATTTAAAAAAGATAAAGACTTTGAAAGAAATCTTATGGAAGAAGTAGAGTTAAAGCTTTACAGACAGGTAGATCATTTAAAAGATTATACAGGTCTTTTGAAAAAATTTGATAAAGATACAGTTACTATTGAACTTGAAAATGGTGATGAAAAGACTTTTGACAGATCTAATTTAGCAATAATAAGACAAACAGTATATTTTTAAGGAGGAAATTACAAAAAAATGAACACTGAGTTAATAACAGCACTTGACATTCTTGAAAAGGAGAAAAAGATAAGCAAAAAGGTACTTATTGAAGCAATCGAAAATTCTTTGCTTGCAGCATGCAAAAATCACTTTGGAAAGAATGAAAACTTTACAGCCAAAGTTGATACGAAAACAGGAGACTTTAAGGTAACGGCAGCTAAAGAGGTTGTGGAAACAGTAGAAGACAGCGTTACGCAGATAAGCCTTGCAGATGCACAGATGATAAGTCCTAAATACAATATCGGTGATACCATTAATGTAGAAATTAAATCAGCTGAGTTTGGAAGAATTGCGGTACAGAATTCCAAAAGTGCCATTCTTCAGAAAATCCGAGAAGAAGAAAGACAGGCGGTATATAATGAATACCATGCAAAAGAAAAAGATATTGTTACAGGAATCGTATCAAGGTATGCCGGAAATAATCTTGTAATTAATCTCGGAAGAGCTGATGCAATCCTTAGCGAGGCAGATATGGTTAAGGGTGAAAAATACAAACCAAACGATCGAATTAAGGTATATGTTACCGAAGTTAAGACTGAGAAGAAGGGTCTTAAAATTGCGGTTTCAAGATGTCATCCTGAATTTGTAAAGAGACTTTTTGAGGCAGAAGTTGCAGAACTCAGAGACGGAACAGTAGAAATCAGGAGTATTGCAAGAGAAGCAGGTTCAAGAACTAAAATGGCTGTATGGTCCAAAAATCCTAATGTAGATCCTGTAGGTTCATGTGTAGGTGTAAATGGTTCCAGAGTTAATGCGGTTGTATCTGAACTTAACGGTGAAAAGATTGACATCATTAATTGGAGCAAGAACCCTGCCAACCTTATTGAGAATGCGTTAAGTCCTGCCAAAGTTGTATATGTAGCCGCAGATGCTGAAGAAAAAACAGCACAGGTTATTGTACCTGATTACCAGTTATCACTTGCAATCGGACGAGAAGGACAGAATGCAAGACTTGCAGCAAGACTTACAGGTTTCAAGATTGATATTAAGAGCGAGTCACAGGCAAGGGATTTGGGACTTCTTGATGAAGTAGAATCTTATGCGGACGAAACTACAGAGTCTGATGATGCAGAATAAAATTAGGATGTTTGCATATGGCAGTTAATAAAAAAATACCGCAGAGACAATGCGTAGGATGCGGTGAGTTTAAAGATAAGAAATCAATGATACGTGTTATCAAAACCAATGAAGATGAAATCTTTCTTGATGATACAGGCAAGAAAAATGGCCGTGGTGCATATATCTGTAAGACAGCCGGTTGTCTTGCCAAAGCTATAAAAAACAAAGGCATTGATCGTTCACTTAAGATGAAGATACCGGAAAATGTATATGATGAACTGATTAAGGAGATGAATAATATTGAGTCAAGATAGTATTTTGTCTATGATTGGACTGGCAAAGAGAGCAGGTAAAGTTGTAAGCGGAGAGTTCTCAACTGAAAAAGCGGTAAAAGAAAATAAAGCAAAACTTGTTATCGTTTCGGAGGATGCTTCAAATAACACAAAAAAACTTTTTTCCAACAAATGTTTTTTCTATAAGATTCCTGTAATAATGTATTCGGATAAAGTTAGTCTTGGTCATTCAATAGGACAGGAACTTAGAACATCAGTTGGAATCATTGATGAAGATTTTGCAAAAGCAATAATTTCAAAATATGAAAAAATAGATAATAAATAAATGCCCGGATAGGGATTTGGAGGTTTAGATTAGCTTAATGAGAGTACACGAATTAGCAAAAGAACTGAATATTAATTCAAAAGAATTACTTGAATTTTTATCATCAAAAAACGAGAAGATTAAAACATCCAGCAATTCTGTTTCTGAAGATGAAATTGCTTTAGCTAAAAAGCAGTTTGTCAAGAAAGAACAGAAGCCGGTTACAGAAAATAAGCCTGAATTTAAAGAGGCTAAGGAAGTCAAAGAAACTAAAGAACAGACTAAAGAACAGACCAAAGATGAATCAGCACAGGCTCCTAAGCAGGACGCACCTGTCAAGAAAAAAATCGTTTCCGTATATAACCCACAAAACAGCGGACGGAAGGATATCAGGGATTCACAGCGTAAAAATAATAACAGGGACAGAAACCGTAATGGTTCCAATGACAATAGAAGAAATGAAAAACCTATTGACAGGCCACAGGGAATCCGTCCTTTAGAAAGACCACAAGGTGCCATAAGACCAAGTGACAGGGTTAATGTAAAACCGGATAAACAACAGGGAGACAGACCGGCAAGAAGCGGTGACAGACCTTATGGCGACCGTAACCAGGGAGACAGACCACAGAGAAACAATAACAGACCTTATGGTGACCGTAACCAGGGAGACAGACCTGCAAGAAACGGTGATAGGCCTTATGGCGACAGGAACCAGGGAGACAGACCTGCAAGAAACGGTGACAGACCTTATGGTGACAGAAACCAGGGAGACAGACCACAGAGAAATAATGACAGACCTGCAAGAAATGGCGGAAGATTTAATGATAAATTCCAGGGTGGAAAGCCTGAATTTAACAAAGAAGATAACGGCAGCAGACCACAGAGAAACAATGACAGACCTGCAAGAAGAGATGATAGAAATTCCGGTGCATTTGACGGAGCTGATGCTTTAAAAGACAGAGAAGCAAAAGACCAGCGTAACAGAGACAGAGAGAACAATCGTAAGAAGAATAATGATTTCCGCGATAAGACGGAAAAGCTTGAAAATACAAAGGCTCTTGAAAAGAATCTTCTTAACAAGAAGAAAAAAGAAGAAGCCGATGAAGACGTAATCAAGACACTTATTCTTCCTGATACACTTACAATCAAGGAACTTGCCGATAAGATGAAAGTCCAGCCTACAGCCCTTGTTAAGAATTTATTCCTTAAAGGACAGATTGTTACAATCAATCAGGATATTGATTTTGCAACGGCTGAAGAAATTGCCCTTGAATATAACTGTATATGCGAACATGAAGTTAAAGTAGATGTTATAGCAGAACTTCTCAAGGATGAGGATGATCCTGAAGATACACTTGTGCCAAGACCACCTGTTGTATGCGTTATGGGTCACGTTGATCATGGTAAAACATCACTTCTTGATGCTATCAGATCATCCAAAGTAACAGAAAAAGAAGCCGGTGGTATTACCCAGCACATCGGTGCTTACACAGTAGATGTAAACGGACAGAGTGTAACATTCCTTGATACTCCGGGACATGAAGCATTTACTGCCATGCGTCTTCGTGGTGCTAAATCAACAGATATTGCAATACTTGTAGTTGCAGCAGACGATGGTGTTATGCCACAGACTGTTGAAGCTATTAACCATGCTAAAGCAGCAGGAATTGATATTGTAGTTGCAGTAAACAAAATTGATAAGCCAAGTGCCAATGTTGAGCGTGTTAAACAGGAACTTACAGAATATGATCTTATTGCTGAAGACTGGGGTGGTTCTACAATTTTTTGTCCTGTATCTGCTCATACCGGAGAAGGTATCGATAACCTTCTTGAAATGCTTTTACTTACAGCTGAAATGCGTGAATTAAAGGCAAACCCTAACAGAAAAGCAAGAGGTCTTGTGATAGAAGCTAAACTTGATAAAGGAAGAGGCCCTGTAGCAACAATCCTTGTCCAGAAAGGTACTTTACATGTAGGTGATTTTATTGCAGTAGGACCATGTCATGGTAAAGTAAGGGCAATGATCGATGATAAGGGAAGAAGAATCAATGAAGCAGGTCCATCAACTCCTGTAGAAATTATCGGTCTTAATGATGTTCCTAATGCAGGTGATATTTTCATCTCGCCAAAGACAGATAAGGAAGCAAAGACATTTGCCGAAACATTTATCGCAGAAGGCAAGAACAGACTTGTTGAAGAAACTAAATCAAAAATGTCTCTTGAAGATTTATTCTCACAGATTCAGGCGGGTAACCTTAAGGAACTTGACATTATCGTTAAAGCTGATGTGCAGGGTTCCGTGGAAGCCGTTAAGCAGAGTCTTGTGAAACTTTCAAATGATGAAGTAATTGTTAAAGTAATTCATGCCGGTGTCGGTGCAATCAATGAATCCGATGTTATCCTTGCGTCTGCTTCAAATGCCATTATTATCGGATTTAACGTAAGACCTGATAATCAGGCCCGTGATATTGCCGAAAGAGAAAATGTTGACTTACGTCTCTATCGTGTAATTTATCAGGCTATTGAAGACGTGGAAGCAGCTATGAAGGGTATGCTTGATCCAAAATATGAGGAAAAGGTTATTGGTACAGTTGAGGTAAGACAGACATATAAAGCATCTGTAATTGGTACAATAGCCGGCTCTTATGTATTAGATGGTATGGTAACAAAGAATTCATCTGTAAGAGTAACCCGTGGTGATGATTTGATTTATGACGGACCAATTGCTTCGTTAAAAAGATTTAAAGATGATGTTAAAGAAGTTAAAGCCGGATATGAATGTGGTATTGTTCTTGAAAAGTTTAATGACATTAAAGAAGGCGATATGATGGAAGTTTACACAATGGTGGAAATTCCAAGATAGAGGTGATTGATTTGCGTAAAAACAGTATTAAAATGACACGAGTTAATAATGAGGTTCTAAGAGAACTCAGTAATATAATTCGCAGCGAAATAAAAGATCCCAGAATCAATCCGATGACATCTGTTGTTGCGGTTGATGTGGCACCTGATTTAAAGACCTGTAAAGCATATATAAGTGTTCTGGGAGATAAAGACTCCCAGGACAGCACTATAACCGGTTTAAAGAGTGCCGCTTCTTATATCAGAACACTTTTGGCTAAGACAGTCAATTTAAGGAATACTCCTGAAATAACTTTTATACTTGACCAGTCGATTGAATATGGCGTTAATATGTCAAAACTGATTGATGAGGTAAATGGAAATGATAAATAGTATTGATGAAATACTTTTGAATGTTAAAAATGTAGGAATAACCGGACATGTCAGACCTGACGGTGACTGTGTGGGTTCAACTTTGGGACTTTATAATTATATCTGCGATAATTACAAGAATATAGAAGCTACCGTATATCTCGAGGAGTTTGAAAAGTGCTTTTCTTTTATTAATGGCAGCGATAAAGTATTGCATGATTGTGACAATGATAAAAAACATGATGTTTTTATTATATTGGACTGTGGTGACATTGAAAGAGTCGCTAATTTTATACGTCCTGTTATTAAGAATGCTGATAAAACAGTATGCATAGATCATCATACATGTAATCTTGCATTTGCAGATATAAATCACGTACTTCCTGATTTAAGTTCCACCTGTGAAGTAATTTATGAGTTATTAGACAGTAGTAAAATATCTAAAAATACCGCAGAAGCATTATATACGGGAATCATACATGATACGGGTGTATTGAAATACCAGTGCACAACAAAACGTACTATGGAAATTGCAGGAGAACTGATGTCGAAAGGTATTGATTACACCTCAATAATAGATGACACTTTTTTCAGAAAGACTTATATCCAGAATTATATGCTGGGACTTGCACTGATTAACAGCAGACTTGTGCTTGACGGAAAACTTATATATTCTTATCTGCCTTATGATGTTTTATCGGAACACAATGTACCGGGAAGAGATCTTGGAGGAATTATAGACCAGTTAAGGTTTACTGAGGGTGTTGAAGTGGCTTTATTTATGTACGAGCTTCCTGACCATGCGATTAAAGGCAGTTTAAGATCTGTAGACAAGGTAGACGTTAATATTATTGCTAACTGCTTCGGTGGAGGCGGACATGTCCGTGCAGCAGGTTTTACCGCAGGAATTCCTTATGAAGAAGTAGTAAAAAAAGTAATAACAGAATTGAAAAAACAGGTTGAAAAATGTATAACGGAATAATTAATGTATATAAAGAATCCGGATTCACATCCCACGATGTTGTAGCAAAACTTCGTGGGATTTTACACCAGAAAAAAATCGGACATACAGGAACACTTGACCCTGAAGCCACAGGAGTTCTTCCTGTATGCCTTGGCAATGCTACCAGACTTTGCGATATTATAACAGATAAAAGCAAAGAGTACAGGGCAGTACTTTTACTGGGAATATCCACCGATACCGAAGATGCCACAGGGAAAATATTAAGCCGTAAAGCTGTTAATGTGACAGAAAAAGATATCGAAAAAACCATAAATTCCTTTGTCGGTAAATACAATCAGGTCCCTCCTATGTATTCGGCACTTAAAGTAAATGGACAAAAATTATGTGATCTTGCAAGAAAAGGTGTTGAAATAGAAAGAAAACCAAGGGAAGTATTTATCTATGACATAATAATCGAAAAAATAGATATTCCCGAAGTTACAATGACAGTGAAATGCTCCAAAGGAACATATATCCGTTCATTATGCCGTGATATCGGAGAGAAACTTAACACCGGTGGTACAATGAAATCACTTGTAAGAACCAGAACCGGAATTTTTAACATTGAAAATGCAGTCAGATTATCTGAAATATCAAAATGCGTGGCAGATAACAATATTGCTTCACTTATAATGCCAACGGACAGTTTTTTTAATGATTATCCTGCCGTGAATGTATCCGGAAGAAATGAAATGCTTGTAAAAAACGGAAATATGATTATTCTCCCGGAATTTAAAGGCAATAATATTAAAGTATATCTGTCAGATGGTGTATTTGCCGGGATATACGGATATGATGAGGTCTCGCGCAGTTATAAACCGAAAAAAATGTTCCCTGTCCAATAAATCACGGAAAAGAGTAATTGTATGTTATATGTTAAAGATAAAAACTTTATTTCAAAAGAAAATACAGTAGTGACTTTTGGTAAGTTTGACGGTATTCATAACGGGCACAGGCTTCTTATCGAAAAAGCTGTCAGAATTGGTCACGAGCAGGGAATTAAGGTAGTCCTTTGTACTTTTAATATGGATAACTGGAACGTAAAACCGCAAAAAGCAATAACGACACCGGATGAACGTGCATATATCTGTGAAAAATATGGTATAGATGTACTTTATGAATATCCCTTTGACAATGAAATTGCCGGAATGTTGCCGGAAGAATTTTTAAAATACTTCCTGAAAGAAAAACTTAATGCCGGATTTGTTGTAATAGGTGCCGACTGGAGATTCGGAAAAAACAGATCGGGGGATGCAGCTTTGTTAAAAGCATACGAAGATAAATATTGCTACAGTTCATATGTTATCGAAAAAGAAACTTATAATAATACAGAGATAAGCAGCACATGGATAAGAAATGAAATAGAAAAATCAGACCTGTCAACTGTAAAAAAACTTCTGGGTTATGATTATTTTTTCAAAGGGAAAGTAGTTCACGGCAAACAGCTGGGAAGAACAATCGGTTTTCCTACCCTTAATCTGATACCTTCTCCAAATAAAATATTACCTGAATATGGTGTTTACGAATCTGAAGTAGTAATTGACAATCTCATGTATAAAGGCGTAACGAATATAGGAATCAGACCTACAATTGATGACGGAACTTATGTTACCGTTGAAACATTTGTACTTGATTTTGATGAGGATGTATATGATTCGGATGTAATTATCAGACTGAAAAAATTTATACGTCCTGAACAAAAATTTGATTCGGTTAACGGATTAAAGAAACAGCTTGAAGCAGATATAGCCTTTGTAAGAGGATAACAAGCACTAATCAGAAAATACTTGCCATTAATTATTATTTATGGTAATATAAATGAGTATTTGACCAGCCGATGCTCAGATTCGGGACACTCCGACCTGATTCTTGGTGTCAGGCGATAATTAAAATTTAAGGAGGAAATTATAATGATTTCTAAAGAAAAGAAAACACAGATTATTGCTGAGTATGGAAGAAAAGAAGGAGATACAGGATCTCCTGAAGTACAGATTGCATTACTCACAGAAAGAATCAAAGAACTCACAGAGCACTTAAAGGTAAACCAGAAGGATCATCATTCAAGAAGAGGTCTTCTTAAGATGGTAGGACAGAGAAGAGGCTTACTTGAATATCTTAAGAAAAATGATATTGAAGGATATCGTGAACTTATTGCTCGTTTAGGAATTAGAAAATAATTTCGATATGGGGACGGAGTTTCCGTCCCCTGTTTTTTGATACAGAAGTTATACGAGACCACTGAAAAGAACGGCGCCTTTCTGTTTTTTTCAGTAGTTTCGGGCTTCTGTAAATAATAATAAGGCGTATGCCAAATAAGGAGAGAAATATGTACAAAAGTTTTAGTATGGATTTAGCCGGAAGAACTCTTACAGTTGATGTTGACAGAGTTGCTAAGCAGGCTAACGGTGCAGCATTTATGCACTATGGTGATACTGTTGTGTTATCTACGGCAACAGCTTCTGAAAAGCCAAGGGATGGTGTTGATTTTTTCCCACTCAGCGTAGAATACGAAGAAAAATTATATGCTGTCGGTAAGATACCCGGCGGATTTAATAAGAGAGAGGGAAAGGCTTCTGAAAATGCCATTCTTACATCAAGAGTAATTGACAGACCTATGAGACCTCTGTTCCCTAAGGATTACAGAAATGATGTTACAATCAATAACCTTGTAATGTCAGTAGACCCTGATTGCAGTCCGGAACTTACAGCAATGCTTGGTTCTGCAATTTCGGTTGCAATTTCTGATATTCCTTTTGACGGACCTTGTGCTACCACACAGGTAGGTATGATTGACGGAGAATTCGTAATCAACCCATCAGGAAGTCAGATGGCAGTATCTGATCTTAAATTAACAGTTGCTTCTACAAGAGAAAAAGTAATTATGATTGAAGCAGGTGCCAATGAGATACCTGAAGCCAGAATGATTGAAGCAATTTACAAGGCTCATGAGGTTAATCAGCAGATAATTGCATTTATTGATAAGATTGTTGCTGAATGCGGCAAACCAAAACACGAATATACAAGCTGTGCTATTCCTGAGGAATTATTTGCAGCAATTAAAGAAATTGTTCCACCTGCTGAAATGGAAGTAGTAATGTTTGCACCTGAAAAGCAGGTTCGAGAAGAAAGAGTCAGAAACCTCAAAGATATGCTCTGTGAAAAGTTTGCTGATAAAGAAGAATGGCTTCCACTTATTGACGAAGCTGTTTACCAGTATGAAAAGAAAACAGTCCGTAAGATGATTCTTAAAGACCATAAGAGACCTGACGGACGTGAAATTACACAGATCCGTCCACTTGCCGCAGAAGTTGATATCATTCCAAGAGTTCATGGTTCTGCAATGTTTACAAGAGGCCAGACTCAGATTTGTAACGTATGTACACTTGCACCTCTTTCAGATGCACAGAAGATAGATGGCCTTAATGATCAGGAAACATCAAAGAGATATATGCACCACTATAATTTCCCTGCTTATTCGGTAGGCGAGACAAAGGTTTCAAGAGGTCCGGGACGTCGTGAAATCGGTCACGGTGCTTTAGCAGAAAGAGCACTTATACCTGTTCTTCCTTCAGTAGAAGAATTTCCATATGCAATAAGAACTGTTTCGGAAACATTTGAGTCAAACGGTTCTACATCAATGGCATCTACATGTGCATCATGTATGTCATTAATGGCTGCAGGTGTTCCTATTAAGAAAATGGTTGCCGGTATTTCATGCGGTCTTGTAACAGGTGAGACAGATGATGACTTTGTACTTTTGACAGATATCCAGGGACTTGAAGATTTCTTTGGAGACATGGACTTTAAGGTAACAGGTACAAAGGATGGTATCACAGCAATCCAGATGGATATTAAGATTCATGGCCTTACAAGACAGATTGTTGAAGGTGCTATTGCAAGATGCCGTGAAGCAAGATTCTTTATCATGGATAACTGTATGAGTAAAGCAATTGCAGAACCTCGTAAGGAAGTTGGCAAATATGCTCCAAAAATTATTCAGATTCAGATTGATCCTGCTAAGATTGGTGATGTTGTCGGTCAGAGAGGTAAGACAATTAATGCCATAATTGAAGAAACAGGCGTTAAGATTGATATAACAGATGATGGTGCGGTATCTGTATGCGGAACTGACAAAGAAGCGATGGATAAGGCAGTTAAATATATCCAGACCATTGTCACTGATTACGAAGAAGGACTTGTCCTTGAAGGTAAAGTAATAAGCATTAAAGAGTTTGGTGCCTTTGTTGAGTTTGCCCCTGGCAAAGAGGGAATGATTCATATTTCCAAAGTAAGCAAAGATAGAATTGAACATGTTGAAGATGTCCTTACACTTGGCGATGTTGTTAAGTGTGTATGTCTTGGAAAAGATAAGATGGGACGATACAGCTTTAGTATTAAAGATTTAAAACCTGAAGATAAATAGGAGGTTTTTATGTCAGGACATTCAAAATTTGCAAATATTAAGCATAAAAAAGAAAAAAATGATGCTGCCAAGGGTAAGATTTTTACCCGTCTTGGTAAAGAATTGATGGTTGCTGTTAAGGAGGGCGGACCGGATCCTAACAATAACAGTAAGTTAAGAGATGTAATTGCAAAAGCTAAATCAAACAATATGCCTAACGATACTATCGACAGAAGTATCAAAAAGGCTGCGGGAGATGCCAATGCAGCTAACTTTACTGCAATTACATATGAAGGATACGGACCTAATGGTACAGCAATTATCGTAGAAACATTAACAGATAACAAGAACCGTACTGCTTCTAATGTGAGAAATGCTTTTACAAAAGGTGGCGGTAATGTCGGTACTCCAGGATGTGTTTCTTTTATGTTTGATACAAAGGGACAGATTCTAATCAATAAAGAAGAGTGCAACATGGATTCTGACGAACTTATGATGTTAGCACTTGACGCAGGTGCCGATGATTTTAATGATGAAGATGAAGATGCTTTTGAGATTCTTACTAACCCTGATGACTGCGGTACTGTAAGAGAAGCTTTGGAAAAAGCAGGCCTTAAACTTGACCAGGCTGAAGTAACCATGATTCCTCAGACATGGGTAGAACTTACAGACCCGGCTGATATTAAGCAGATGAACCGTATTCTTGATCTTCTTGATGATGATGATGATGTTCAGGCCGTGTACCATAACTGGGATATGCCTGATGAGGAATAATCTTGAGAGTTGAAGAATTTAAAATGGAACGGGAGAACCTCGTTAAAGCGGGAGATATAGTAAACATAACAGAAGGAGTTCTTCCTTCAAGCTGGTATTACACAATAGAGCCTGCGGTTGCGATGTCGAGAAATTATAAATTTCCTGAAAGAATAAAATCAAAAAGTGGAACCGTAATTGGAATTGACAGGACTGACAGAGGTTTTTTCGTAAAAGTAGAATTTAACGAATAGAAATTCATTTTATAAAAAGAGAGTTCACAGTGTGGACTCTCTTTTTAATAACTCAACATTAATTATACTGATTACCGGAACTGTTTTCTTATTAATTTTACCTATAAGCACATTAATAACAGTATCACAGATTTCCTTCGACTTAATATCTACAGATGTAAGCTGTGGTTTTACAAGGCTGCATATCTCTGAGTCGCCTACGCAAAGAATTTCAATATCTTCCGGTATTTTATAATTTTTCTTTTGTAATATAATTGAAGCATAAGCTGCCAGTTTTTCGCTTTTGCACAGTACAACATCAGGAATCTTTTCTTTATCTATAAGGGTATTGATATATTTCTCAACATATGACATATCACGGCACAGCTGAGTAAAATCGGGGTCTGCGTCCATACCTGCAAAATCGTAAGCATTATGAAGTCCTGTAAGTATATTTTTTACGCCAAAAGACATTCTTTCAAATAAGAAGAGTATTTTCTTTTTCTCTTTTCTGATATATTCTTTAGCTATATTTTCAATAAATGAAGATATATTGTTATTAACATAACACAGATTTACATTATCCACAGTATCAAAATACCCGTTAATTATTACCGACGGTATGGTTATTTCTTTAAGCAGGTTGATATTTTCTTCAATGGAATATGTAAGGAAATCGTGTCCATCAATTATTATTCCTGAAAAATTTTCACTTAAATAACGTTCGAGCATATTTTTTTTTGCAGTTTCATCCTGGTTACAGCAGGCGATAGCAGTTTTGTATCCGCTTTTGTATAATGAATCGCTTAAATAGGTGATTTTATCTGCCATATTACCACTGTCTGTACCTGAACACATATAAACAATCGTATTATTGGTATGCCTGCTGTAATCGCTCTTTTTAATAAAATTATTATCTTCGATAATCTTTTGGACTCTGTCCCTTGTAGATTTACTGACTTTTTTATCATTATTGATTACTCTTGAAACGGTAGCGATTGATACGCCGGCTTTGTCTGCAATGTCATATATATTCACATCAATCTCTCCTTGCTTTACTAAGTCTTACATTATTATGTTTTATTCCTACAAAAAAAGCAAGAAAATATATATTTATTATGGTCATTCTTGTAAAAAAGTGTTAATATTAACTCCGGTTATACCGATAAAAAATACATAAGTATAATTATGTACATTTGGAGGTTTTTAATGAAATTTCTTAATCTTATAAAAAAACACTGGAAAGCGTCATCAGCACTCGTTGCTATAGTAATTCTAACCGTTATATTTGTAGTAATTGTTAAGGCAAGTACGGTACAGCTTACAGTTAATCTTGCAAGTATTAATTTCACAGAAGGTCAGAATTCACAGGCAATTACAGCCAGTGTAGCTTTAAATCTTGACAATGATGCCGGAATCGTAGGATGGAACTGGTCCATGAATGATCCGGAAGTTGCAACGGTAAGTAATAATGAAGGAGCCGGTATGGTATATTCCAAAGGAGCCGGAAAGACTAACCTTGTTGTTAAGTATTCATTAACGGATGGAACAAGCGCAAGTAAATCTGTTCCCGTCACAGTTCCTCTTGTTGTTAATTACAGTTCCATAAACGGTATACTTACAGCCGGAGCATATGGAACCGTTACATGTAATGCTGCATCTACCAAGAATGTAGAATGGTCTTCATCTAACAGCAGCGTTGTATCTGTTGCAAAAGATGTGGGACAGTCTCATAACGGAGGGGTAGCTACAATTACGGCAGTAAGCGGAGGAACCGCTACAATAACAGCTTCCATACCTTCTGATTCTTTATCTTACAGTTTTCAGATAACAGTAGGCGTATCTATTATTGATGATGAAATCACTGTTAATCAGAATGAATCAAAAACAATTGTCACAAACAGCAATTCAGCTTCTGATGTATACTGGTGGACAGACGATCCGGAAGTTGCAACAGTAAGCAATGGTATTGTACAGGGTATATATGCCGGTACGACAACAGTACATGCAAGCTGTAAAGAGGGTGATTATTCAGGTAATGCAGGTGATTCGATAACGGTAAAGGTACCTTATGTTGTAAATTCACCAAACACAACAGTTCTTGTGGGTGATAAGTTATCTTTTACAACATCTGCCAAACCATCTGAGGTTAATTATGCTTCAAGCAATAATAATATAATATATTATGACCAGACAACAGGTATGTTCAATGCCGTAGGAACAGGAACAGCCGATATTTCCGTTACATGGCGTGGCGATACAAGAACGGTTACCGTAAGCGTCATTGATGGTATCTCTCTTTCCACATCAGAGATTTCCCTTAACATTGGTGATTCCCAGAAAGTAACAGCTACAGTTACCAATACAACAACCCCTGTACATTGGTCAATCGCAGATCCTGCTGTTGCATCTTTCAATGTTGAAGATGACGGACTTACAGTAACAGTTACCGCATTGTCACAGGGCAACACAGGATATACAACATTAATTGCATCCCAGGAAATTAACGGTGTCGTCAAGACATATTCCTGCCGTGTCAATGTACTTAATCCTGTAAACAGTCTGGCACTTTTGTATAATGGTGCCCAGATTACCAAAGAAATTTCTATTGAAAAAGGCAATAGTATATATATCACCGCATTTTTAAACCTTGGTGAGTCAACAGTTCCTGATAATACCAAACTCAGCTGGGTATCATCGGACAACGGAATCATTTCAGTAACTCCTGCTACAACAGAAGGACAGCAGCAGTTAGCTGAAATCAAGGCAGTATCAGGCGGTAAGGCAACCGTAACAGTCGTATCCGATGACGGTTTGTTTATTGCAACTGCTGATTTCTATGTAACAGAAGGTGTTACAGGAATCTATCTTGACAAAGAAAGTGTTACGGCACAGATGTCTTTGGAAAAGTATCAGTTAAAAGCAACTATAACCCCTGAGACGGATGGTGTTGATAATACTGTTATATGGTCCTCTCTTAATCCTGCGGTTGTTACCGTTGACCAGAACGGACTTGTAACATTTGTAGGTCCGGGTGAGACTTATGTAAGTGCGACATCCGCAGCCGACACAAGCAAGGTTGCTTATTGTAATTTCATAATTACCCAGCAGGTAGAGGGTGTAAGTATGGATTTTAAGTCGATTACAATGAATGTTGGTGATGAAAACAGACTTACTTATGTGATTACACCTGACAATGCATCTAATAAAAATGTTACTTTTTCTTCATCTAATGAAAATGTTGTTAAAGTTGATAATACAGGGATGGTTACAGCTGTTTCAAGCGGCAGCGCAACCGTAATTATACAGACCGAAGACGGCGGTTATATTGATATGACCAATATTACCGTTTTACAGCCGGTAAAAGAAATTGTTCTTTCACAGACCGAAATGACCGTAAAGAAAGGTACAATATTCTGGCTGAATGCAACTGTACTTCCTGAAACTTCCGATAATAAGAAGATTACATGGAATACTTCCGATAAATCACTTGCCACAGTTGATCCTGACGGAAAGGTAACAACGCTAGCCGTAGGAACTGTTACAATCTCTTGCGTAAGTGAGGACACCGGTGTTGTTGCATATTGTGTTGTTGAAATTACAGAGCCGGTTACAGGGCTTACGTTAAATTCTTACCATGAAGAAATTGTAAAAGGAACAAGATTCGTTATTGTACCTACAGTTCTTCCTGTTGAAGCACCGGATAAGAGAGTGACTTATGTATCAAGTGATCCTGAAATTGCATCAGTTGATGAAAATGGTGTTGTTACAGGTCTAAAGGGCGGAAGCTGTGAGATTATTGTAACAACCGTTGAAAGTTCACTTAAAGCAACCTGTACAATACAGGTAAAAGAATATGTATCTTCCATTGAGATACACAATGCAAAAGAGATTATGAATATCGGTGATACATTGCAGCTCAGTGCAGATGTACAGACAGAAAGTGCATCTAACAGAAAGGTAATCTGGTCAACAAGCAATTCAGGTATTGCAACTGTAGACCAAAGCGGTAAAGTAACAGGCATTACTCCGGGAACTGTAGTTATTACAGCACTTGCAGCTGACGGAAGCGGGGTAAGTGCTTCAGTTGCAATAAGGGTTATCAATCCTGTAACTTCTATTACATTAAGTGAAGGTAAAATAACCATATATGTCGGTGATACACATAATATAGTAGCAACAATCCATCCTGAGAATGCGTCTATCAAGGGAATTGAGTGGACATCGGATGACCCAACAATAGCAAAAGTATATTCGGATGGTGATGTTGTTGGTGTAGCACCCGGAAGAACAATTGTAAATGCCACCTCGACCGATACTAACGAGGTTGTCGCACATTGTACGGTAATTGTCAAACCTATTATAAATGCATCATCTATTTCAATTAATTCATCGGAAATTATTATGCTCAAAGGTAAGACAAGGAAACTTACTGCAAGATTATACCCACTTAATTCCAATGAAGGAGTCAACTGGCTGTCAACAGATACATCCGTTGTACAGGTTGATGCAAACGGCAATATTATAACAGTAGGTGCCGGTTCGTGTGATGTTGTTGCATACAGTTCTTCAGGAACTGTTGAGGATCATTGTACGATATATTCTATTGCTATGAGCCATACAGATCTTAAGATGGAACAGTATGATACATTTAACCTGTATGTAGATGGAGCTCCTAGAAAGGTGTCATGGAGAACATCTAACCCAAGGATTGCATCAGTTACACAAAATGGTGTGGTAACAGGACGTATGCCTGGAGAATGTACAATTACGGCAACAATTGACGGCAAGACTGTATCTTGTTTCGTTAAGATATATGCTGTAGATCCCGGCAAATTTATAAACAGCAGAAAATAATTTCTTAACAAAAACTTAAATATTTACCTTGTTGATTTTACATAAGTGCTATGCTATATTTAGGCTAATGTTAATTAGCAAGAGGAGATTATTATGAATGACGATTTTAATATGGAAGATGAATTAGCCAATTCAATTGCACAGATTATAGACGAAGAAACATCAGAAGCAGAAGATATGTACAGGGATAAGCTTGACAGTAAAGCCAATAAGACTGAACCTGTGGATGAAGATGACGATGATTATGAAGATGACGATAATAACAATAACAAGCGAAAGCTGTTTATAATCATAGGAGCAGTAGCAGTTTCCGTTATATTAATTGTGACAGCAATTGTATTTTTACTCAAATCCGCTGTTAATAAGAGTAAGAACAATTACGGATATTACCAGAACCTCGCATACGAGGCGAAAGATACCGATAAAGATTATGACAAAGCAGTAGAATATTTTAATAAAGCTTTGAAATATAAAGATACTCTTTTGAAGAATGAAAATGTTACGGTAGACGGTAAATCTGTTAAATCATCGGAAATTCTTGTAAAAGATATGCTTAATCTCAGGGATTGTTATGATAAATTAGGCAAGACAGATGAAGAAATTACAATCCTTAATGAAGCCCTTACTTATGACAGCGTTAATACCAATGTTATATATTATCTTATTCAATTGTACGGAGATAACAAGAATTACAAATCTATGTCAGAACTTTACGATACAGTAAGTGCCGATGAGAATGTAACTAAAGATGTATTAAGCCTTTTTAAGAATTATGCATGTCAGGATCCTGTTATCACACCTGCCGAAGGTGATTATTCAAAGAGTCAGACAGTAGGTTTTTTGCAGGTTAACGGATGTAAGATTTATTATACAATGGATGGCAGTGACCCTGTTAAAAATGGAAGTCTTTATACTCAGGATATTACCCTTGATAAAGAAGGAACTTATGAATTTAAGTATTATATGACTAATGAATACGGATTTAAGTCCGATATTTTTACTACAAAATATACAATTACATTTAAGGCACCTGACGGACCTAAGATAACTCCTGCAAGTGGTTCTTATTCAACATCATCCGAGCAACGTATAGTTGTTGGAAATATTCCTACCGGTGCTAAGGCATATTATGAAATATCCCATGATGGAGCCGTTACACCTACAACAGACAGTACAGAGTATACTGAACCTGTTGTTATGCCTGAGGGAAGCTTTTTCTTCTCTGTTATTATTATTGATGAAAACGGTCTATCAAGTAATGTTGTTACTAACACATACACTTTGAAGAAAGTTGATAAATTTGATTCAAGTGCGGCTGAACAGCTGATATGGTCTACACTAATTAAGAACAAAGTAATTAATGATAACCATAAGACAGAAGAAGATGGGCTTTTTGAAATGACATATAATTCCAAAAAGTCAATAAACGGTAAGAGTATCTGGCTATTTTCTGTAAGTATTGATGATGAAAAACAGGATTATTTTTATGGATGTGATTCAGCGTCAGGTGATATTTACAAAATAACTGAAAAAGAAGGTAAATTTGAGTTAAGTGAATTAACTTACAAATACAAACAATAAATACCAAAAAAGATAACTTAAGGGTCGTCATATTAATGACGGCCTTTATTTTTTACCGCGAAAAATAATGTTTTTACGTTTTTTTATTTATTTTTGAAAAAAATTATTGAAATAAACCTTATGAATGTATACAATGTTATGGAGATTATTTTTTGGAGGTGTACTATGTACAAAATACTCAAAGCTGAAAAACTGGCTGATAAGATATATCTTATGGATGTTGAAGCTCCACGTGTTGCCAAATCATGTGAGCCTGGTCAGTTTATTATAGCAAAGCTAGATGAAAAAGGTGAAAGAATTCCTCTCACAATTTGTGATTATGATAGAGAAGCAGGAACAGTTACTATCGTATTCCAGACAGTAGGTGCTTCCACAACTAAGATGGCAGAATTACAGGCAGGAGATTCTCTGGAAGATTTCGTAGGACCTCTCGGATGTGCTTCTGATTTAATTGATGAAGATATAGAAGAATTAAAGAAAAAGAAAATTCTTTTTGTTGCCGGCGGTGTAGGAACAGCACCTGTATATCCACAGGTTAAATGGCTCCATGCACACGGTATAGATGCAGATGTTATTGTAGGTTCCAAGACTAAGGATTTATTAATCCTTGAAAAAGAAATGGAAGCTGTTGCAGGCAATCTTTATGTAACAACCGATGACGGAAGCTACGGAAGAAGCGGAATGGTAACAGATACAATTAAATATCTTGTTAACGAAAAAGGCATTAAGTATGATCATTGCGTGGCAATCGGACCAATGATTATGATGAAATTCGTATGTCTCCTTACAAAAGAGCTTGAGATTCCTACAGTTGTCAGCCTTAACCCAATAATGGTTGATGGAACAGGTATGTGTGGTGCATGCCGTGTACAGGTAGGTTCAGAAATTAAGTTTGCCTGTGTAGACGGTCCGGAATTTGACGGACATCTTGTTGATTTTGACCAGTCAATGAAGAGACAGCTTATGTATAAGACAGAAGAAGGCAGAGCTATGTTACGTCTTACAGAAGGTGACACACACAAAAATGGCGGCTGCGGCTGTGGAGGTAATTAAGAATGGTAGACGTTATGAAGAAAGTTCCCGTAAGAGAACAGAACCCGGAAGTAAGAGCAAAGAACTTTGAAGAAGTTTGTCTTGGATATAATGAAGAAGAAGCAATGGCTGAAGCTTCAAGATGTTTAAATTGTAAGAATGCAATGTGTGTCAAGGGATGCCCTGTATCAATTAACATTCCTGCATTCATTCACGAAGTTAAGGAAGGTAATTTTGCTGAAGCATATAGAATTATCAGCGAATCATCAGCACTTCCTGCTGTATGCGGACGTGTATGCCCACAGGAGACACAGTGTGAAGGCAAGTGTATCCGTGGAATCAAAGGTGAAGCAATTGCAATCGGTAAGCTTGAAAGATTCGTAGCTGACTGGGCAAGAGAGAATGGAATTTCCCCAGAAGCACCTAAAGAAAAGAAGGGCAAAAAGGTTGCAGTTATTGGTTCAGGTCCTTCAGGACTTACATGTGCCGGCGATCTTGCCAAGATGGGATATGACGTAACAATTTTTGAAGCATTACATAAAGCAGGCGGTGTACTTGTATATGGTATTCCTGAATTCCGTCTTCCTAAGGAAACAGTTGTTCAGGCTGAAGTTGAAAACGTTAAAAAACTTGGTGTTAAGATTGAGACTAACGTAATTGTAGGTAAGTCAGTCAGAATAGATGAGTTAATGGAAGATGGATACGAAGCTGTATTTATCGGTTCAGGTGCCGGACTTCCAAGATTTATGGGTATACCGGGAGAAAATGCCAACGGCGTATTCTCAGCTAATGAATACCTTACAAGAAGCAACTTAATGAAGGCTTTCAAGGACGAATATGATACACCTATCGTAGCAGGTACCAAGGTAGCTGTAGTCGGTGGCGGTAACGTTGCCATGGATGCTGCAAGAACAGCGTTAAGATTAGGTGCAGAAGTCCATATCGTATACAGAAGAGGCGAGGATGAGCTTCCTGCAAGAGCAGAAGAAGTACATCATGCAAAAGAAGAGGGCATCATTTTTGACCTTCTGACAAACCCGAAGAAGATCAATGTTGATGAAAAGGGAAATATCACAAGCATGACCGTTGTTAAGATGGAGCTTGGTGAGCCAGATGCTTCAGGAAGAAGACGTCCGGTTGAGATCGAAGGATCAGAGTATGATATCGAAGTTGATACAGTGATCATGTCTCTTGGAACTTCTCCGAACCCACTGATCTCTTCTACAACAAAAGGTCTTGAGACAAACCGCAGAAAATGTATCGTTGCAGAGGAAGAGAACGGCCAGACTTCAAAAGAAGGTGTATTTGCCGGAGGAGATGCCGTTACCGGTGCTGCTACAGTTATCCTTGCAATGGGTGACGGACGTAAAGCAGCTGCTTCCATGCATGCACAACTCTCCTCCAAATAAATATTATCATTTTCACTAATTTAGCCCGTTATTAAAAATTAACGGGCTATTTTTATTCTATACCGAAAATAAATCACACAGACAGAATGGACCCCATAAATCCATATAGACCTATATCGCCTATCTGACCAATGTACTGACATCAATTGAAATACATACCATGAATATGAACTCTGTCACTATATCTGAAAATAAAATACAAAACTTGATTACCAAATATTGAAGTAACTATCTAAATGTCTATATGAAGTGTGCTCCATGACAACAAAAGAGGTGTAAACGAATCCTTTTATTAACCAAATAAAATTTAAAGTATTCACATTATAAACAATTAA
>OHLF01000184.1_pt1 | contig 27594 bp, 25 predicted proteins | sample 1569001 | NCBI WGS metagenome assembly OHLF01 (sample SAMEA3879541, study PRJEB24766) | human gut metagenome | biome: human-associated habitat; feature: feces | place: USA | collected 1985/1987
CATCCACCGCGCCGGACAACACCTCCTCGTCCAAGCCCTCCTCGTAGAGCACCACGTCCGGCTTTACGATGCCGCCGCACTCGGTGCAGCGGGGCACACCGGTACTATTTGCGATAAAATCCACATCGTAGAACTTGCCGCAGCGGGTGCAGTAGTTGCGCAGGGTGCTGCCGTGCAGCTCGTACACCGTTTTGCTGCCCGCCGCCTGATGCAGGCCGTCAATGTTCTGGGTGACCACAGCCCGCAGCTTGCCCTGCTGTTCCAGCTTTGCCAGCCGCAGATGGGCGGCGTTGGGCTTTGCCCCCTTTACGATCAGCTTGTCGCGGTAAAAACGGTAAAACTCCTCCGGGTTTTCCTCCCAGAAGGTATGGCTGAGGATGGTTTCGGGCGGGTAATCATATTTCTGGTGGTATAGGCCGTCCACGCTGCGGAAATCCGGGATGCCGCTCTCCGTAGAAACGCCCGCGCCGCCGAAAAAGACGATGCTGCTGCTTTTTGCAATGATGTCTTCCAGTGCCTTGACCATAGTTGAAACGCCCCTTTCCTCATGGAAGCTTTTGTGTTAAGATAATACCAGTATAGCACATTCTTACAGGAAAGGAAGAGGCCGGTTTTGAACGTCTGGTACATCAACAGCATCCTTGGTGCCATCTGTCTAGAGGAGGAGAACGATGCGCTGTGCGGGGTACATTTTTGCCCGGACGGTGCGCCGGAGCTGGAGCCTCTGCCACGCAGGGTGGTGGAAACGCCCCTGTTACAGGAAGCCGAGGAGCAGCTGAACGAATATTTTGCCGGGGTGCGCCGGGAGTTCGACCTGCCGCTGGCGGCAAAGGGCACGGCCTTTCAGCAGGCGGTATGGGCGCAGCTGCGCAAGATTCCCTACGGAGAGGTGCGCACCTACGGGCAATTGGCGGCGGCGCTGGGCAAACCCAAGGCAAGCCGCGCCGTAGGCAGCGCCTGCCACCGCAACCCGTTGTGCATCGTGGTGCCCTGCCACCGGGTCATCGGCGCAGACGGCAGCCTGACCGGCTACGCCGAGGGGTTGGATATCAAGGAATATCTGCTGGAATTGGAGCGATTTTAAGCAATTTATTATAGGATAACAGCACGCCTGCGGGCGCTCCCTTGCCCCACTTTCAAAGCCATAAAAGAAAAAAGGCCGCTGCGCATCGTTTTGCGCAGCAGCCTTTGGTGTTTTATGCAGTTTTAAAAGCTCGTGGGCGGGACGTAATAGCTTGGGATAGACCCGCTTCTGGGCATAGCTGCGGCCTGCTGGCGCAGCGCCGAGCGGGTGATTTCTGCCCAGGAATACTGGGTCATATACTCGCCCCGGTAGGAGTTGAATGCTGAGCGGTCTCCCCGCAGGAAGTTATAATAATCGCAGTCCACCTTGCTGGCATCCAGCGCCAAGGTGCTGCGGCCGCGTACCAGCAGCCCGTTGACCCCTGCATCCTCCAGCGTATGGCTGAGGTCAAAGATCAAATTGCGCAGGTGGCTATGCAGCGAGGCGGTGTTGGGCTTGTCCTCCCACAGGACAGCCAGCATCTCGCCGTTGGTACAGGTGGCGCCGTTGCGGTCCACAAGGTAGGCCAGCAGCTCCTTGCTCTTGCTGCGCTTGAAGGAGAGCGGACGTCCGCCCACAAAGATCTCAAAGTTGCCGAAGCACTGGATCTTGATGCCCACCGGTGCCGTTTCCGGCGGGTAGCGCAGATTTTCCAGCACATTGCGCACGTCCACCTCGTTGGCGGGCTTGAGCAGAAAACCGCTGACGAAAATCTGCAATGCTTCCAGCGCATACTCCGGGTGCTCGGTGACCACGATGATATTGCAGCGGGGCTGCAATTTCTGGATCATGCGGGCAAGGGCAAGGCCATTCATACCCGGCATTTCCAAGTTCAAAAAGGCAGCATCCATCGGGCCCTGCCGCATCCACGTCAGGGCATCGTCAGTCGTCATGGCACTGATATAGTCACAGCCCGGTGCCACCCGGCACAGGATACGGATCAGCGAATTGATCGCAAGCTGACCGTCATCCACAACCAGTATTTTCATAGCTTCACCCCCTGTCTGCTTACGCAAAACAATTTCCCGCTGTTAGTTTAGCACGCCGCAAACTTTTAGGCAAGTTTTTTTCCGGAAAAACCCGAACAAGAAACGTTTTCGCCCAGATACCTGTCCATCTTCTCCTATATCTTCAAGACCTTTTCGTAGCTTTGGTCGCTTTTTTCGACGAAGCACCAGAGTGTTGCACAGCCAACTGATATGTCAAGTCAACATTTATTTGTCCCCGCTTCCCGCCGGAAGGCACGGCTTTTCCCCGACAAACACAAGGCCGCTGCACCGGTCTTGTGCAGCGGCCTTGTGAATAATTTGCGTTTGGCGTGCTCTGCGGCGCGCTCCAAACGTTTTTTACGGGTTCTTCAATGGAGATCCAGCTCCGGCGGGACATCCAGCTGGTCGGAGACATATTTCCCGTTCTTTTTGCGCTGACGCACACACTCGGTAAGCAGATATTCGATCTGTCCGTTCACCGAGCGGAAGTCATCCTCTGCCCAAGCGGCAAGGGCATCGTAGAGTTTAGCATTCAGGCGCAGGGGCACCTGTTTTTTCGGCTCTGCCATATCAGTACAGGCTGCCGCTGTTCACGATGGGCTGGGCATCCCGGTTGCCGCACAGCACCACCAGCAGATTGGACACCATTGCCGCCTTACGTTCATCGTCCAGTTCCACTACCTTGTTCTCGTTCAGACGATCCAGCGCCATTTCCACCATGCCCACAGCGCCGTCCACGATCATCTTGCGGGCGTCAATGATGGCACTGGCCTGCTGGCGCTGCAGCATGACCGCCGCGATCTCCGGCGCATAAGCCAGATAAGTGATGCGGGCCTCCACTACCTCGATACCGGCCTCGGCCACGTTCTTCTGGATCTCGTCCCGGATGCGGGCTGCCACCACCTCGGAGGAGCCGCGCAGGCTGCCCTCGTCGGCCACGCCATCGCCGGTGGTGTCCACGTTGGGAGAAACATCATAGGGGTACACCCGCACCACGTTGCGCAGGGCGCTGTCGCACTGCAGGGAGAGGTATTCCTTATAGTTGTCCACGTTGAACACAGCCTTGGCGGTATCGGTCACGCGCCAGATGACTGCAATGCCGATCTCCACCGGGTTGCCCAGGCAATCGTTGATCTTCTGGCGGGAGTTATTCAGTGTCATCATCTTGAGGGAGATTTTTTTGCTCATGGACTCGACGCTCATCTGAGCATTCTGACCGTTATTGCCAAACAGTGCAGCCACGCTGTTCTCCTTGCTGTTCACATCTCCGCTCTGGCTCAGGCGGGTGCCGGCGGCGGGGTTGACGGCGGTACAGAAGGGGTTTACCCAGTAAAAGCCCTGTCCCTTCAGGGTGCCGATGTAATCACCAAACAGGGTGAGTACCAGCGCCTCCTGCGGCTTTAATACCTTAAGACCGCAGAACAGGAAAATGCCTGCGATCCAATACGCAATGGACAAAATCAGCAGCGGCACGCCCAGAAGCATCCGGTCTGCATTCAGCAGGGTGATACTGTAGATGAACAGGGCGATGGATGCCACATAGCCCAGCAGGGTGAGCAGCAACATAGCCATACCGTTTTTGCGGGTATTCAAAATTTTCTCTTCCATAACAAGTCCCTCCTTATCAGGGTCGGAAGTGTTTCTTTCTGATATCAAAATCATATCATTTTGCAGGAGAGTTGTCAAGTATTTTCAACAAAAAACCCCGCCTGCCCGGGTAAAGCGGGCAAAGCGGGGTCAAGCATTATGGGTGCGCCGGGCAGACAGGGTTTCAGGCGTCTGCCTACGCTTCTCCCCCAATCAGCACCACGGCAACATCATTGACGTTGGTACCGGTAGCGCCTGTGATAATAAGCCCCTCCACCGCCTGCAAGGCGTGGTAGGCATCGTTGTTTTGCAGGGTGTCGAACACGTTCCAGCCCTTTGCCATCAGTGCGGCGGCGGTGTCGCCGTCCACATAGCCACCAGCGGCATCGGTGGGGCCGTCGGTGCCGTCACTGCCCACCGAGAACACCGCCGCGTTTTGTCCCGCCAGTGCCGGGGCTGCGGCCAGCGCCAGCTCCTGATTGCGTCCGCCCAGCCCTTTGCCGGTCAGGTGCACCACGGTTTCCCCGCCCGCGATAAAGGCCAGCTTTTTTCCTTGTCCCGCATGGGTGCGGGCGATGGCACCCAGAAAGCCGCCTGCCTCCTTGGCTTCGCAGCAGAGCCGGTCGGTGAGGAGGATGGGCTCATAGCCCAGCTCCCGGCAGGCTTTAGCGGCAGCGGTGCACAGCTCTCGGACGCTGCCGGTGATCTGCGTGGTCACATTGTCAAGGGCTTTCGGCGTTTCCTGCGCCAGCAGCGCCTTCGCCTGTTCCGACAGGTTCAGGTGGTATTTCTCCGCAATGGCAAGCGCTTGTGCACAGGTGGAGGAATCCGCCCAGAATATCGCTGAGCACGATGCTGAACACCCTTGCGGGCGCGCAGTGCTGTGCGAACCGCCCGCCTTTGACAGCGGACAACCGCTTGCGGATGGTGTTCATCTCCACGATATCGGCTCCGCTGGCAAGGAGCTGATTGGTGATGTCCTGCAATTCCCCGCCGGGGACAAGCGGCTTTTCAAACAGGGCGCTGCCGCCGCCGGAAAGCAAAAACAGCACCGTGTCCTCTGCGGTCAGTCCCTGCACCAGCGCTAAAGCTTTTTCGGTGGCTGCAAAGCCGTTGGCATCCGGCACGGGATGACCTGCCTCATAACAATTTACACCGGGGATTCTGCCTTTTACATGGCCGTACTTGGTCACTACCACGCCGCCGTCCACGCGCCCCAGTGCCTGCACGGCGGCATGCGCCATCTGCCATGCGGCCTTGCCTGTCGCCACCAGCAGCACCCTGCCGCCTCCAGGCTGAAAGTCCTTCAGCGCGCGGCACACGGCTTTGTCCGGCAGCACCGCCTGAATGCTGGAACAGATGATCTCATCCGCATCCCGCCGCAATGTGGTATTCATAATAAAGACCTCCTAACAGAGTTTGCCCATCCTTGATCCGAATGACCTGCTGCGCAATTTCCGGGTGATGCAGGGCTTTACGATGAGCGCATGGGCGATTGCCACACGCTGCCGCTGTCCGCCGCAGAGCTGCGCGGAAAAATCACCACCGATCGGCACGATGCAGAATAAATGGAGGTTTGGCAAAGTCAATCAAGCATTATGTTTTACTCAGCAGTTATCGTTATTCCATAACTTTCCATTCCAGCGTAGTTCAAATAATATACTCCTCCTGCTTTGATCGTGAGGGTCTTTCCGCTTTCAGCATTAAATGTTTCTAGTCCGTATCCATCGGCTCTTTTTACAGTTGTTCCTGCCGGAACCGTAAATGTTGCGCCATAACCTCTTTTCGATACGCCCAGAATTGGCCGTGAGAAAATAAGCTTAGTGTCCCAGTCGACGTCCACTACACCATTATTGAAGAACTTTTCCTGAACGCGAAGCGTTGTTCCTCCAATTGTATTCCTCCAAAGTGCAACCCCAAAGTTATGCTTCAAACATTTTCCAGCTGACACAGCCGTCCAGCCAGAATTTTCCGTTTCCAGAGGTCATGCGCACCTTATTCTGTGCATCCAGATCGTTAAAGTGCCACCACTCCGAGGCCAGCGGTGTCATGCCTGCATTGGTACAGTACCCTTGCAGCCGCCGCGCACCGTCTGTCATGGATGCCGATGCAGTGGCCCGCTTCCATGCGGTGGCCGAATTAGAAGTTACCGGGCCGGTAAAGCAGGCCGCCGCACTGCTCAGCTCGTGCATGGCAGAGGGCATGGCGTATTCCTCACCGGTCACCTGTACAAAGGGACACCCCGCCATGCTGTGCTCTGTCTGCTCAGTGATGCGCAGCAGGGTCGTGTCCATTGCCACACCGCGCTGATGGTTGGAAAGAGACGTTGCAATAAACCAGCCGATATTCCACGCGCCCTTGTTCAGCGCCGTCATCAGTTCCTTGTCCATCCTTGCCTTGGCGTACACTGCATCCTTTACCAGCATCTGCACCTCATAGGGCCGGAATGTCTCTACGATCTTCAGGCAATCGCCCGCCTTCAAAGCGTTTTTCTGCGCTGCACCAACCTTTTTTGCCATGGCGTAATTGATAGGCATTAGATACTCATCCCGCCCAAGGCGCTGGTTGTAGAACAGGCCGTCATACAGTTTCTGTCCCGTAATGCCTTCAATATCCTTTCCGCAGGTTTTAAAGATCGATGCCTTGGCATTGGGGTTTTCGTATACGATGGAAGGCAGAACATCGGGCAGATTGATCATACACAGTTCATTTTCCAACCAGCCCACGGTGCCGTCCAGCAGGCAGACTTGCCAATATGCGCCAGACTCCTGCCGGATATAAAACATATCTCCCGCTGCAAGTCTGCGCAGTACCGTACTGGTCCCGTCCGGTCTCTCGTACAGCAGCATCACAGCCGCCCCTGCAAAGCCTGTTGAACCTTCCAACGGCAGTTCGAAGTTCTGGGGAACGCGGATGCCATCCCGCAGAACCGCATTGTCGTCCAGTGCTGCATTCCACATCGGTCCGGTTTCAGAGACCGGATCACTGACTTCCTGCTGCTGCCAGCTGACAGCCCGCTCTTCCACTGTGGGGTTCTGGCAGCCCGTCAGAAGCCATGCGCATGCCATAGCCGAAAGGCACAGAAAATCACGTCTTGTTGTTTTCATGTATTTTCCGTCCCTTCTTCCTGCTGTTCCTGTGCCGGAGTTTCCGGCGCTGTCGGTGCCTTCGATGCGGTCTCCTGCTCTGCCGCCGATCCCTCCGGCGACTGCGTCGGCTGTTGTGCCGCCGGGGCAGTCTGCCCCGCTTCCGTTGTCTCGGTCTGTGTCGGCTGCGCTTCCAGCAGTTCTTCCTCCGGCGGTTCGCCCTCGGCATCCTCTGCAAGATCGTCCTCCGGTGCCTGATTCCCAACCGGCTGAACACTGCCGCTGCCGTTCAGGTTGCTGCTAAGTGCGCCCTCCCCGAATGTGCCCGACTGACTGACGCCGTTGATAAAATAGTAGCTTTTTTCATGGGAATGATCCCATCCCTGCTTCAGTTCACCATTTGTCCCAAAAGCATAGGGCTGGCCGTCGATCACACACCATCCGGTCATCTGATTTCCGTTGCCGTCCAAATAGCGCGTGCCCGCATCCGTTTCAACCCATCCGGCCTGACTGACACCGTCCACAAAGAAATAATCCTTTCCATCGATCTCTGTCCAGCCCTGTGCCGGTGCGCCGCTGTTGTCGTAGTATTTCAGGACGCCGTCCGTTTTTTTCCAACCGTTCAGTCGGTTTTTGACCCTTCCATCGCTATCCAGTTCCCAGACCTTTCCGTCCTCCTGATAAGTACCGGTGCGCGGATGTCCGGTTTCGTCAAAGCAGTACTGCACTCCGTCCAGCATGATCCAGCCGGTGTACAACTGGCCGGTCTCCGGTTGGAAATAGTAGTATTTTCCGTCTATCTTCGCTTCGCCCTGGGTGAGCTCTCCATCTGCGTTGGCATAGCCGACATAGCCGTTCTCTTCGATCCAGCCGACCTTCAAAAAGTTGTTGCTGCCAAAATAGTAGAGCTTATAGTTGATCTCATACAGCCCCTGCGCACGGGTGCCGGTAGTCGGCGAGATATAGTAGCGATGCAGTCCTTCGCCGTGCCACCCCGTAGTCTTACTCTGGATCGCTTTGTAAACTCCAAAAGCGACCCCTGTGAGCAAACACAGGCACACCAGTACTACACCGACAGCTTTCAGCGGCGTTTCCGCCCTTCTTCTGCGCGTATTCTGCGTCACGCTAAACCGATATCGTTTGATCTTCTGGCGTTTCATTCTCATCTTCCCATATAAAGATTCAGCCCCCGGTGGAATGCCAGAGGCCGAATTTCATGTTTAATAGGCGTCCTGTACCGTCTCTTTACCGTTTTCACGGTAGGTCGTCACAGTAAAGCCGTTGTAATACAGCAGGCCATCCTCGCCATCACCGATGCAGCTGGAAGCATACTCCGAACTGTTCGGCTTGCCAATAGCGGCATACAGCTTGGAAACGTCTTTGCCCACATACTTCAGGGCAGTTTCCAGGCTGGCAGTTTCTGCCGGAGCAGTCTCTGTAACAGGCTTGCTTTCCACAGGCTCCGTCTTTTCTTCTTTGGAGGAAGCAGCCGTCTCCTGCTTTGCAGGCTTAGATTTTGCCGCGGTCTCGGCCTTGGATTCTGCCTTGGATTCGGCTTTCGACTCTGCCTTGGATTCGGCCGGTTTCTCCGATGCCGCCTCGCTTACCGCAGAAGAAGCTTCGGAAACTGCCTCCGAGACAGCCTCGCTTTCCGGCACTGCCTCCGACGAAGCAGCCTCCAATGCCACAACGGAAACCGATTCGGATTCCACAGCCGAGGAAGCGGTCGTTTCTGCTTTTGCCCCGCATCCCGATGCCAGAAGCATCGCACCGCAGAGCACTACACCCATCATCTTATAGTTTACATTCATTTTGTTTGTTCCTTCTTTCTATTTTTTCAGTCAGTCGGCCAGGGAGCAAAAGACCCATTCACCGTCCGACAGAAATGCTGCTTTTAGTTGCTGCTCCCGCACATTCTGCGGAAGATACGCCGTAAACGGCTGTGTTCCCTCTCCGCAGGGGGAAGCTTCGTAGGTTCCGGTCTCTGCCAGAATGTAGATCGGAGAGTCGTCATCCACACGCTGCCCGCTCAGATCGCCTGTCAGGCAGAAAGTCCCCTCCATTCGGCTGTCCTTCCGTTGTGCCTTCGCACTTGTGCCGGTATCCGCTGCCGGGACTGCCGTGCGTTCCGGAGCAGGCATTTCCGGGGCGCGTTCCAGCAGCCAGTTCAGGTTGCGTTCCACCAGTTCCACCAGCAGCACATCGGGCTGCTCTTCTGTAACAGCCGTCAAAAGGTAGGGCATATTCCGGGAGAAACAGGCGTTGCCGTAGCTCTGTGCCAGAAAAGGATGCAGATTGATGCCAAAGGAATCGCGGTATACAAAAATGCTTCCGTCTGCCGCCGAATTTTCCGTGTGGATCGTGATATCATCTGCCGAGTGGAATTTTTCGTCATACTGATAGGTAAAGTCGTATGCCGTATCCTGTTCCGTCTCGTTTCCGGCAGGGTACACCATCTCATACAGGTCGCCGGTATGCGGGGATGTTTTTCCATTGATGCGGGAATCAAACTCCGCTTCAGAGCCTTTCAGTTCTTTCAGCAAAGTCTGTGCTGCCAGCTGTGCGCCCCGCATATTCCAGTGGCTGTCCCGACGGTAATACAGCTGCTCTTCGTGGTCAGACAGTGTTTTGAACAGATCCACATACCGGACATTCTGCTGTTCCATCTGCTGCTGAAGCAGTTGGGCGTTCCGTACGGAGGCTGCCGCATACCGTGCCGGCATCTGACCGCTATACAGGGAATTTTTATTGGGTGCGATGGTAAAGCAGAACCCAATGCTGTTCTTTTCGCAGTATTCCTGCATTAGACCCAGTACATGAGCGGCCGAATAACTCTGCCGGGCTGTAAAGAGTTCTGCGCCGGTATAGTCCGCAAGGGTGCTTTTATAGAACAGCCAATCGTCTTTTCCCAACAGCACACTGCTGCTGTCCAGCGTTTTGAGCACGGTTCCGGTAAGCTGATCGTTCAAGGTGATCATCTCATGACGGAGCCCGAAATGATCCGCAAAATAATCCGAAAACTCATTCAGGATACCGGTATTGAAGCTGCCATCCTCTTTCCGTAATTCAGGAAAGGATGCAAGCTGCTCATTGCCCACCGCTTTTTCCGTCTGCCAAGGCATCACAGCCACAGGCAAAATGCAAATTGTGGCAATGACCCCCACAAACAGGATATATCCTAATTTTTTCACTTGCATTTTTCCACCTCAGAACTGGAAATAGATAAAAGGCACATAGGATGCAGCCGACAGATGCAGGATATCCACCAGCAAAAGCGCCAGCACCCCTGCATAACTCAGTGCCTGAAGGCATGCATACACACTTCCGGTCTGCTGTTCTGCTTTACGGCAGACCAGCGGCAAAACCGGCGTACTGCCCACAAGGCCAACCGCCAGTGCAAACAGGGTCAGCGGGGTCAGACACTGCGCCAGCAGCAGCCCTGTCTGCGCAGAGGCAGAGACCCCGGAAAACATGGCTCCTATCATTGAGAAGGCCTGCCCCATGTTGTCTGCACGGAAGATCACAAAGCCAACCAGCACCACAAGCAGGGTGTACAAATGTTTCAGCACCGCACACGCAGGGTTCTGCCCGCCTTTGCCATGTTTTTCCAGCCCAAACAGTTTTTTAACGGCATCCTCTGCCACGATAAAGAAGCCATGCCACAGGCCCCAGACGATAAAGGTCCAGTTTGCACCATGCCACAGTCCCGTGCAGAAAAACACGATCAGCTTGTTCCAGTAAGTCTTTGCCTTGCCCTTCCGGTTGCCGCCCAATGGGATATACAGGTATTCCCGGAACCAGGTGGAAAGGGAGATATGCCATCTGCGCCAGAATTCCTGAATACTGGCCGAGATGTACGGATAATTGAAGTTTTCCTTGAAGTGGAACCCAAAGCACAAGCCCAGGCCGATGGCCATATCGCTGTACCCGCTGAAGTCGAAATAGATCTGCATCAGATAGCACACCGCGGCCAGCCAAGCCGTCCGGCTGTCCAGCACAGAGCGGTCGGCGTTATAGATCAGCGCTACAACATTGCCGCAGATATCGGCGATCAGCAGCTTCTTGCTCAGGCCCACAATAAACCGGCGCAGGCCTTTTGCCAGCTGCTCCAGCGTATTTCGGCGGCTATGGATCTCATCTGCCACGTCCTCATAGCGGATGATCGGTCCTGCCACCAACTGTGGAAACAGAGCAATGTACAGCAGTACATCCCGGAAATGGGTGCTCTTCAGGCGTTCATTCCGGTATACGTCGATCACATAACTCAGCCCTTGAAAGGTGAAGAACGAGATACCCACCGGCAGAACGATGGACGGCACCGGGATCGTCACGCCCGGCAGCCGGTCTACCGTCTGTATCAGAAAAGTCAGATACTTGAAAATACCCAAGATTCCCAGATTAACGGCCACAGCGGCATAGAGCACGCTCTTTCGCCCGGAGACGAACAGACCGGCCATATAATTGCAGAACACAGAGAACAGCAGCAGCAGAACATACCACAGCCCGCTGAAGGCATAGAACAGCAGACTGGCTGCGACGAGCCAGAGATTTTTTGCTTCCCGCCCGGGCAAAAGATAATAGCATCCCAGCACGATGGGCAAAAACAGAAACAAGAAAATTACGGAACTAAAAACCATTTTTCGGCTACCTCAGCAATCACGGAAACTGGTAGCTGAACACCGTTTTATTCAGCGGCATTTTATACATATTATATTCTGCATGGCCGTATCTGCCGGCACGATAGCCCCACTCCAGTTCCACATCATAGATATAGGGAACTCCGTTCTCGTGGATCATGACCCATGCATGGTCCGAGTCCTTGCGGCCCACACCGCCAGACACTACATAGGCATTGTAGCCCAGCCGCCGGGCCATATAAAGGAACTGGCCTGCAAAGCAGTAGCAGTTGCCCTTTTTGTGTTCAAACATAAACAAAGCGCTCTCTTCTGCCCAAGCCGTTGTGCCTCTTGCCTGATGCGGACGGGCAAGGTATGCGCCGTGATCCCGGACATACAAATAGGCGGCGCGCAGCTTTTGCGCCTTCGTCATGCCAGAGTTTGTGCACGCAGCCAGCGCCTGATCCACATAGCTGTCCAGCGTTGCATTGCCAGAGGTATAGCGGCCATTCGCATCAAAAGTAAGGTATCCTACCGCGCTGTTCGTCAGGAACGAGCCATCCTCTTTGACATAGTACATTCCTCCGTCGATCTCGTGCAGACCCTTGGCGTACCGATCGATGGAATAGCCATTCTTCGAAACATGATACAGCTGGCCGTCAATCGTCACAAAGCCAGCGGGATAGAGATCAAAGGAACCGCCGGTCACCGACACATGGCACAGCACGCCGTCTACCACCACAAACCCGGCGGGATAAGGATCGATCACGCTGCCTTCTGCCGACACATGGTACACAGCGTCTCCGATTTGCACAAAACCGGGCTGATAGACATCCAGCTGGCCATCCGTATAGTGGTATAACCTGCCGTCCTGTATTTTAAAACCGTTTTTCCGGAACAGACTTTCCTGCCCGGCGGATTCGTTTTTCTCTGTGTCGCCCGCCAGCAATTCCAATAATGTCTTGATACAGTTTTCCTCTTCCTGTGCCGGTGCGTCAACTGACTGCACCGCGTATGCAGTCGGCACCAGAAGCATGGCCGACATTGCAAGAATAACAGCCGTTACACTAAGTTTTTTCAGCATTTTTTCATACCCCTTAATCGATTGATTTTTATTGATACTCGTTCCAGATCTGTTCCTTCAGCTTTTTTTCCTGCCTGCGCAGGATCCATGCTGAAACGACTGCCGCAACAGCCGAAAAGATCATGCCAACGATTCCAACCACAAAAAAGATCTGTCCGGTAGACACAGGTATTTCTTCCTTATTTGAGCCATCCGCTGGTGCGGAGCTGGTCGATCAGGTTTTTCAGAACTGCCATCTGTGTATCCTCCAATTTCCGATCGTATTCTTCGGGTGCCGCTTCTCCCGAAAGCCTTGCCCACACCTCGATCCATTCCTTTGAATCGGATCGCAGGTTTTCCCGGTCATCCCACCGCAGCCGCGCAGCCCATGGCCACCGTGCTGCTGCCTGCACCGCCCGCACCGCCAAGGAACAGGCAGACACGAACAATCATATTATATTACCATCCTCACTGTTTTGTTCAATACCACATCATAATACTTAAAGATCGAGCAGATCGTAGAGTACCCTACTCTACAACCACTATTCTTTTTTAAATTTTACAGCTAATTCCGCAATCGGTCAATGAAAAACACTCCAAAATCCAATTTTTTTTTGGGAAAAATTGTTTGACGCAATCGGCAGTATTGCCAAAAACCTGACAATTTGATTGTATGCTCCGCCAAACAGGCCCATTATACAAAAGGAATTGTATCGCCGATGCAGGCGTTGGGTGTGGATATTCAGACCATCCAGAGCATCGTAGGCCACGCCGACACCGAGATGACTGCGCATGATCTCCATGTTCAGGAATCCATTCGGCAGAGTGCGGTTCAGTTGTTCAGCGAGACGTTTTGGGCCTGAAAATTGGACGAAAATGCACGAATTATCGCGAGCCAGCTTTTCAAATCGTTGGCATCAACGTTGGCTCGCATATCGCAGCAGATGATGTTGCGTCAAAAAAAGCCCACTTGCCCCTGCGATTGACCAGATAAAATCTTTGGCATTGTGGTCAAAACCAAATGAGGCCAGCCTATAAACAAAAAAATCCAACGATTTCTAACGTGAAATCGTTGGATTTAAATGGTCCAGCAAGGCTGGACAAATCCGAACTTTTTTCCTCCGCCGAATCAGCGGTCAAAGTGTCCTCAAAACGGACGGTTTGCGTGCCATCCTTGTAGTTGAACGTGATCAGCATCCGGTCATCGTACAGGAAAATGGCATTGACAAAAATTTCAATCAATGCTTTTCGTTGCTTTTTCTGCGAAATATCGAACTTTCTAAATTTCATCAGCCAGAATCGGATGAAATCTTCATTGAAGCTGGGCTTCTTCAATTTTTCATCTGCGATTTTTGCAGTCAGCTCATCTTTCTGGATTTCCAGTGCTTCCAGACGCTCTTTCGTTGTCCGGGTGTACAAGCCGTCCTCGATCGCCTTCATCAGGTTGTCCAGCTTTTTGTTGACCTCTCGCAGTTGCTTTTCCAGCAGCGGGATCGTGGTGTTCTCCTGATTCTGGACATCCATGACCAGTTGGACGATCTTGTCGATCACCGCATCGTCCTGAATCAGCTTCATGGTTTCCCGGACGACCAGATCTTCCAGCCAGTCCTTCTGCACGGTCTTTTTATTGCAGCCCTTGCGCCGCTTGACGTTGGCGCATTTATAATAATAGTAGGTGCGCCCGGTAGCACTGGTTCCGCTTTCGCCGAACATCAGCGCACCACACTTGCCGCAGAACAGCTTGGTGGTCAGCAGATATTCCTCATCTGCCTTGCCACAGGCAGGGGCACGCTTGTTCTTATCCAGACGCTTCTGCACCCGGTCAAACAGGTCTTTCGGAACAATAACCGGAATTGCATCCGGCACAACGATATCCCGGAAAGACAGTTCGCCAATGTACCGACGGTTCTTCAGCATAGTATTCACGCTACTGTGGGTCATTTTGCCGCCTAGCATATTGCGGACACCCTTGTCGTTGAGAAAGTTTACGATCTCCACCATCTTATCGCCGTTGTCATACCGCTGAAATGCTTCCAACACCAGCGGAGCGGTCAGCGGGTCAAGATGATAAAACTTGTCATCGTCGATTTTATAGCCGATTGTTCCCGTACCGCCAGTACACTTCCCTTTCAGAGCGTTCTCAGTTTGACCACGGATCACCTTTTCGGACAGCTCTGCCGAATAGTATTCTGCCATACCTTCCAGAAGGGTTTCCACCAGAATGCCCTGTGAGCCCTCGGCAATGGGTTCCATAACGGAAATCAGATGGACACCGTTCTTTTTCAGGATCATCTTATAGTTTGCACTATCAAAACGATTCCGGGCAAAGCGGTCAAATTTCCAGACAAGAACAACATCAAACAGCTTCTTGCCGCTGTCTTTGATCATCTGCTGGAACTTCGGGCGATTGTCCGTTTTGGCAGAGAATGCACGGTCAATGTAGTGCTTGATGACCGTGATGCCGTTCTTTTCCGCATAATCCGTGCATTCCCGAATCTGGCCTTCAATGGATTCTTCACGCTGGTTATCGCTGGAATAGCGGGCGTAGATTACGGCGGTCATATTTCACATCTCCTGTTGTCTATTTTTCGATATAATGTTGGAATGTAGAATACGGAAATAGTGATGGCTCATCCTTTTTCGATTTGTGTTTCGGATTTCCAAATGGTGCAATCTGTTCGCGCCCAAGCAAAATTCTATATCCGCTATCTTCTTTGATTGAAGGAAAGAAGTTTTTCTGTTGAACCAATTCTCCGTTACCTAACATTCTATCAACCAAATCGACTTGCATTCTAAGTACGCATGACACATTCCGGCTTAAGTCGCCATCTCTGGACAACTTTTTTACTATCCAACCGTGTTGCGCACATGGTCTCAAAATCACTGACGGAAGAGCTTTTCTTAAATCTATCGTCATCGTTTCCGTTCCCGCATACACACCTCTAAAACACTCTCCTTGTGTGTCCGCAACATATAAGATAAGATATGCATATGAAATATTTGAGCACTTGTCTCGTTCATATTGCAATTGTGCCTCGTTATTCCTTAGCTTTATACTTTGCTTCTGCTTTTCCCAGTTTTCTCTTTTCCGTTCGTTTCTGCTCTTTATTCCGGTTATTCTAACTTGTCGCGCATGTTCAAGTTTTTTCTCCTTTTCATCGGAATTTTCAATTTTAATTAGATTTTTATATGCATTGCACTTTTCAAATTCAGGATCAGTTTCATCTTCATAATCCGGTTCATCTGGCAACTGTACTTTTTTTACCGCATCAAGTTCCAAACAAGCTGGTTTCGGACATTTTTTGTTTAAAAAAGGCTTTCTTTTTTGATAGTAATAATTATAATAATCTGTTTTCTTACTTTGGTCTTTTTCCCGTTCTTTCTTTAATTCATATAAAGAGAACCATAATGCAGTCCAGTGGTTATCAACAAAGTCATGGCAGTATGTTCTTACACCGTAGTGTTGTAGCATTGCCTCAACTACAATTTTCTTATAATTAGCTCGTTCCTCAAGATCATCTCCGAAGTGGAGTGTTCCTTGCATTAGGGTATCACTTAGAATATTTTTCACATATAAATTGACTTCTTTTTCTCGTCTTTTTCTTTCCTCTCTATCAGGATTTCCATGTAAAATACTCGGTATCAATTTAGGATGTAGTTCTGTTTGCCCTCTATACAGAACGGTACCATACGCTGCATTATTGTGTTTTACACACCCAACAATTGCATTTAATCCTTGCATTGTAAACACATCATACACTGGAACTATACCATTCCATCTTCCCAAAAATCTTGTTCCATCTATTGATAAATTTTCAGGTCTATACATTTTGCATTTTCCTCTCAGTTTGCCATCTGATAGTTTTTCGCATATTTATAAATTTGCCGTGCACAGTCGAGGCTCATTTTGCTGGAATCGTTGTGTTTGAGCCATGCATTCACATTGCCCGGATTCAGCTTCAAGTCTGTGTAAAGGCGATAATTCGTCAGTTTCTTTTTTTGCTGAAGCTCCAATACCCGGCGATGGATCAACTCTTTTGTGTCATTGTCTGCAAGGGCGGCATCCCGCACCGAGCAATAGCTGCGCCAGACTTTCCGATAGCCTTCCGGCAGTTCTGATGATTGCTTTTCAAGAAGCACCAGCATTTGCTCCAGCGAATAGAGATTAGAAAGTTGCTCATATTCCGCAGCAATCGTGCTGTTTGCGGTGTAGCGGAGCAGCAAATCCACTTTATCAAAGGCCAGCGCATAGAGAAACAGCGGTTCTTTCAGGCGGGGATTTTCGTTCAGACAATCCGCCAGCTTATGGACGCTTGCCGTCTGCATCCCGGCAAGCTCTGCCACATACTGCTTCAAGAAACCCTCAAATGTCAGCTTTCGCATGGTCTCCACCTCTCCACATACTCCTGATAACGGATATAAAAATCCCGATACCGCCAGTCGTTCAAGATGCTGGCTCTCAACTCATCCTCATCCGTTGCAAGGTGTTCCAGCAAATCCCAATCCAACGAATTCCGCACAGCCTCGCTCTCTACGTCTGCCTTGTCGGTGTCCCGGAAAGAGCACAGCTTTGCAATCACCAAGTCCTCCAGACTGGGTGTATAGAACTGCACCTTTGTACCACCAAAGGGTAGCGGCTGAAGCCGGTCTTGGAAGTTATACGGGAAATTGTCGATGTAGGCTTCCACATCGGTGTTGATGTCGTACTTGCCAAGCAAACTGTACAGTTCTTTCGGGACGCTCAAGGCATCAATATCATGGGTAGCGCGGGTCAGCTTGCCCAACAAAATAAACGCACTGCCACCCACAATCACCATCTGATATCGGTCATTGTTGTCGATCATCAGGTCAGCATCTTCATCCAGACGTTCCAGACGCTTGCGGAGGTCATCTAAGATCATCTTTCCCATAAAACAGCCTTTCGTATTTTCAATAATAGTATTCTCTAAAATTATTTTAAGAGTTGGACTATGTATTGTCAAGAGGAAATCAACAATATTTCTCGCATTTTACGCTGTCATGTTATCTGTCCACATCTCGCACTGGCTGATAACCGTGCTGATTGCTGTGTCGTAATCTTCCGGGGGATACTTATACTTTTTCAGAAGATGCTTCACCATCTTCCGCATACTGGCACGCGCTGTTTCTTTTTTCTGCCAGTCTATCGTCCGATTTTTACGCAGCATCTCGGTTAGTTCTCTGGTAAGGTCGATCAGTTCGTTGTTCTGGTAAAAATCTTTGATGTTCTCCGGCTTGGTCAGAGCATCGTAGAACGCTAGCTCTTCCTGCGTCAGCCCCAGTTTCTTACCATTATTGTACAGCTCTGTGATTTCCTGCGCTGTTTTCAGAAGTTCTTTGATAACTTCCTCGTTCGTAATCAGCCCATTGTAATAGGAGTTCATCAGCTGTGCGATTTTCTCCGAGAACTTCTGCGACTGCACAACGTTTGTTCGCTTGTAAAGCGACACCTGCTCGGCCATCAGCTTTTTCAAAATTTCCACAGCGATGTTCTTTTCTTTCATTTTGGAGATTTCATCCAGCACCGCCGGGTCAAACAAGCTGATATTTTCATCAGCTTGCTTGCTGTCAAACAGGCTTATCACACCTTGGCTCTGGATACTCGCTTTCAGAAGTTCGTTGATTTGGGCGTTGATTTCTTTCAGCGAGAGCGTCTTTCCGCCGCTGCCGCCGTAGGTGATTTTTACAACGGTAGAACGCACGGCCTCCATGTAGGCAGCTTCATGACGCTCCTGTTCTGTGGTCATGCTGGAGCACAGGGAGTGCGACTGCTTCAGCAGCATCGCTTCTCGCAGGAACAAGTCCTTGCGCTTGGGTGCTTTGGCGTCCAGCACAAAGTTCACACCGCCTGTCACCAGTTTTGCCATGACCAGCGGCGAACCGCCAATAAAACCGCTGAAATCAAACCCGTGCAGCAAATCCTTGCACACCTGAAGTTTTTCCTGAAACTTCGGGTATGCAACTTTGGAAATATCCATATCGCCATACCTGGACTGGTCGCGCTTGGTATACTCCTTCATAGCGGCTTTGAGGGCAGACGCAATACCCACATAGTCCACGATCAAGCCGCCCTCTTTGTCCTTGAACACGCGGTTCACACGGGCGATTGCCTGCATCAGATTATAACCGTGCATCGGCTTGTAGATGTACATTGTCGCCAGCGAGGGAACATCAAAACCGGTCAGCCACATATCCACCACGATAGCGATCTTCATTGGATCATCGTTATCTTTGAACTTTCGCGCCAGTTCCTCCTTGTACGATTTTGTCCCGATGATCGCTTTCCAGTCTTCCGGGTCATTGTTGCCGCTGGTCATGACCACACCGATTTTCTCTTTCCATGCCGGACGCAGTTCCAACAGCTTCCGATAGATTTTCATGGCAATCGGGCGCGAATAGGCAACGATCATCGCTTTGCCGGTCAGCAGGTTGGCCCGGTATTTTTCGTAATGGGTGACAATATCCTCGCACAGCGATTGCACCGTAGGATCTGCGCCCAGCACGCTTTCCATCTGTCCCAGCATCTTCTTGCTTTTTTCAATGGTCGCTGTGTCCGATTGCTGTTCCAACGCATCATAAGTCGCATCAATCAGAGCCAGCGTGTCTTTGTCGAGATGCAGCTTGATGACACGGCTTTCGTAGTAGACAGGTCGGGTTGCGCCGTCCTCTACTGCCTGCGTCATATCGTAAATATCAATATAATCGCCAAAAACTTCGCGAGTGTTTCGGTCTTTTGCCGAAATGGGTGTTCCCGTAAAGCCTATGTAGGTTGCGTTGGGCAGGGCATCGTGGATGATTCGCGCATTGCCAACCACGGTATGCGCTTCCTTTTCGCCCTGCTCGTTTTCCTTCACGACGATTTTTTCATCAAAGCCATACTGTCCGCGGTGGGCTTCGTCTGCCATCACCACAATGTTCCGCCGTTCCGACAGTGGACGCTCCCCACGTTCAAACTTGAACATGGTGGTAAATATGATGCCGTTTGCCTGCCGTCCATCCAGCAGTTCACGCAGATTTTCCTTGCTGGTCGCCTGAACCGGTGTCTGGCGCAGGAAGGGTGCGCACTTGGCAAACTGCGTGTAAAGCTGGTCGTCAAGATCAATGCGGTCGGTCATCACAACAATGGTCGGACTGTCCAGAGCCTCTTGTAGCAAATGCGCATAAAACACCATCGACAGCGATTTTCCGCTGCCTTGCGTGTGCCAGAACACACCGCCCTTGCCGTCCGTTTTGGTGGCAATTTTGGCTTTTTCGATTGCTTTTCGCACTGCGAAATACTGATGATATCCCGCCAGAATCTTGAACTGCTTCTGTCCATCTCCAGAGAACAGAATAAAATTTTTCAGGATGTCCAGCAGCCGCTCTTTCTGGAACATCCCCTCATAGAAGGTATCAAACTGCGCATAGGCGGTGTTCTCGTAATCGCCATCCTTTGTTTTCCACTCCATGAAACGGTCAAGCCCGGAAGTAATCGTGCCTGCTTTGTTGGTGGACAGGTCGCTGATCACGCAGATGGCGTTATAATAGAACATGGAGGGAACGTCCTGCATATAGTTCCGAATCTGATTGTAGGCGTTTTCAGCGCCCACTTCATCCTTGGAAGGGCTTTTCAGTTCCATCAGAACCAGCGGCATTCCGTTGATAAACAAGATAATATCCGGGCGGCGGTTGTTCCCGTTTTCCACGAAGGTATATTGATTCACCACATAGAAATCGTTCTTTGCTGCATCTGTATAGTCAATCAGCCGCACCACCGAAGACCGTTCCTCGCCATTGACCACATACTTGACTGTGATGCCATTTTGCAGATAATCCATAAAGACCATGTTTTTCTGCAACAGGCTTCCGGCATCAAAATCATTCAGTTTCGGAATCGCTTCGTCAATTGCCGTCACCGGGAGATTCCGGTTCAGCCGTACCAGACAATCCCGCAAAGCATCATCCAGCAGCGGGCGGCTGTAATCGGTTCGGTTCATATCGGGAGCATAGATATGGGTGTATCCCATGTTCTCAAATAATTCTATGACGGCTTGTTCAAAGGTGTCTTCATTGAAAAGCATATTCTTTCTCCACCAATAAATCAATCTTGATTTTTTTCGAGCTCTTTTGTGATGGCATCAACTATATCGTCGATGATTGACTTTGCCACAGTTTTTGCCATAGGGCGTTCCATCGATGAATATTTTTGCAAGGCATCCGCTAAGGCTTTTCGTGCCTTACTCTGCCCGATTTCTTTGTTGTACCAATCAGGAATCAAGCTTTCCTGAACTGCAACATAGCATTCATCAAAAAGAATCGGATTTATTTTCTCTTTCAAAATGTCTCTAACAATTTGACTATCTTCGACATGTGGTGTTTTCTCCAGTGTTGCAGTATCACCATTCATTGAGGCCATATCAAATATTTCAAATGGCTCATCTTGTAGGGATGGCATATTTACATGAACATCTTTTATATACGCCATTTGGTGTTCCAATTCAGGGAACAGGTTTCCTTCGTTTATATTGTAAAAATCCAACTCCCTTAGAATGTGTTCTTTTGATTCTGCCGGTATTCTAAAGCTGAATTCATCAAATTCGTCCCGAACATTTTTATAGGCTCTTTTTATAATGTATTCTCCTGCCCCGTCTCCTGCGATTTGAATATTATATTGTCCGCAGATCAAGAATGAGCCATTTTGCCTTATCAAACGTTCGTTATTAAGATTTGATAAAACAAAATAGTTGCTCTGAATGATTTCAATGATACTCTTATATCCATTTTTTCTGCAATTGGTCGCATCAGCTTTTGAATAGATACCTTTCTTCTGAAGCTTGTCGAGTAACGTTTCCAACTTGAAGTTTCCTGTTATCTTTTCTGTTGCCAAATAAGACAGAACCTTAATCTCATCATCGTCATACGATTTTCCATACTCCTGCTTAAAATAAACGCGTCCGTCTGTTGGCGGCAACAACACGGTTTTCCCATCCGAAGTCGATATTTCTTGATTGGTCTGGCACGCAAAAAACAGCGCAACCAATGGATTTTCTGTGACATCCAATAGTCTTGTTGGCAGTCCGTAATGCTGCAACTTTGCAAGCTTTTCAAACGCCGTCATCGTATCACCGAAGTCTCTTGGGTTTCGTATGTACGCAGCGCGAATCATATCATATTCGTGCGCCAACATTCCGTTACGAAATATTCCCGGCATAACATTCCAATCATAGCTGGCTTGTCCTCGAAAGAAATAATGCTTCGCGCTCTCTTCGGGTTCTACATTAGCCATTTCATTCTTTATCAGCGAAATTCCGTCCAAATAGCCATTCAGATCCCAGACAACCCAACTGTCATGGCTACTGGTTCGTGTTTTGTCCGAATTATCCATGTTATTCCTTCATTTCTTTTATAAACGATAATTTAGCGGCTTAGAGCCGAATTCTTGATACATCAATTTTGCCAGACATCAACTGAGGCAAAAGACTGTTCCGTAACTCCGAAAGTTTTTTATTTTCGCTATTGTTGTGCTCTATTTGATTGTACGCCGCATGAAGTAACGTAACGAAGGCGGTTTCGGTATTGCTATCTGCAATCAATATTGGCAATTTGCTAATGTTCTCGAATCGAATTTGAGGGAATGTGCCCGATCTCGATTCAGCTTGCATTTGTAGCTCTTCAAGTGTGTCTTGTAATGTAAGAAAGTGATACAACCGACGAGAATCGAACGAAGTTGCCCGAATAACCATAAGCTTAGTTGATACAACGTAATTATCTGCTTGAAAATCAACATATGCAAAGTGTCTGTTGATTGGACGAATCTCACTATATAAAATATCATTCTGCATAATAGTCTTTTTTGCTTGGCCTGGCATATCGGCAACAGCCATATAATCCGAATGAAGAAACATTCCGTCTTCAACATCGCCCGTATTCAAGAAAATAAGCCGTTCAGTATTAAAATTATGGGTGACAGATACACTCTTACATAAATCTCCGAGCATAGAATAATGCCAGCCTTGTGGTATTTTTCCATAAGGTGATTCAATCAGAGTCAAATTGTCAATGCATAAAAAATCTTGATACCACGCTTTGTATATTTCATAAAGTTGCTTCTGTAAATTATCGTTTATCTTTTGATTGACTTCAATTTTACTATCGATTGCAGATAAAATTCCAGAAATCCTTTTCTGCTGTTCCAGTTCCGGAAAAGTCACTACAACTTCTCCAAGTAACTTGGTATTGATTGAAGGCATTGTTGCTCCAACGGCTATATTTCGGACAAATTGCTTTGTTTCCTCTAAGCAAAAGTAGTAGTAAAGATACTCGGAATCAATTTCACTAGTTGGGCGTACTCGAAGGCATCTTCCAGAAAACATCCATCCATCGTGTTTTTGATCAACATACGAGCATCTATCTACAGAACCCACACGACTAAATACAATATCGCCTTGTTTTAGCACATATTTTTTTAATCGATTTTTATCCGTATTTGATACTCGCGGCAAATTCTGTTCGGAAAACATCTTGTTCCCTAAATGTTCAACTGTGACAATAGGTGTTCCATCCGCAACATAATCTTCTTTATGAAGTTGACTTCCAAACGGTCCTGTTTGAATGTCCGCAAGTTCTCTCAAAAACTTTTCTTTCATTCATATCACCTTATCCAATAAATTTTCTATGTGCCAATTTCACATTTTGTTGTTTTACCATTGCATAGTGCATAGTTGTGTCGATTTTCTGGTGTCCTAAAAGCTGCTGCACCTGTTCAATCGGCATTCCCTTATCGATTGCTGATGTTGCCAAGGTTCGCCGAAACTTGTGCGGATGCACCTTATTAAGATTCAGCCGCCGCCCCAACTCCCGAAGCATGGTTTCCACGCCGCCGATCATCAATCGCTCATGCGGAACTTTCAGTGTTACAAAAAGGGCCGGGTTGCTATCGGCTCGTTCATCCAGATAATTCTGCAAATGAATTTTTGTCCTTGCATCGAAATAAACCAACCGTTCCTTGTTGCCTTTACCAAAGACCACACATTCACGTTCATTGAAATTGATGTCCTCCCGATTGAGCGTCACCATCTCGCCAACACGCATTCCCGATGATGCCAGCAAATCAATAATTGCCAAATCCCGCACCGTCGAGCAGTGGTCACGCATCAGTTCCAGTGCTTCATCCGTATATGTTTCCTTGATGATTTTTGCCGTCTTCACCTTGTGAATCCTTCGGACAGGGCTTTTCACTATGAAATCTTCATCCTCTAGCCATGAGAAAAAGCTGGAAAGGATGCGCCGGATATTATCAATCGTCACTTTGCTTGACCGCCGCTGCGTCTGATAATCGGTCAGATACTTTCGCAAATCATCCGTTGTGATTTGCTGCGGCAACTTTCCGACACCATTCAGCATTGTTTCGATGGTTTTTGAATAGTATGTCAGCGTTTTTTCCGAGCATCCCTCAATTCGTTTTGCGGTGATAAATGCTTTTACTGCGTTCTGTTCTTCAGCTTTTGGCATTTCTTCGCCCTTTTCAAAAATCATCCCCTGAAAAGATGTTTCCAGCACCATTTTCAGGTGCAAAAGCTGTTCATTATTGAGATACGGAAACATTTTCCGCTGTATCTCGTTGATAATCTGATTTTTCATCGCCGTATCTCCTTATTACGATTTCAGAGAACGACGGCAGTGGCAGTTTCTCCGTAAAGCCTCGCCACTGTGAGGTTTAGATTAGATCAGCCCTTTTTCGCTCTATTTTCAGCTTGCCAAATAGCTTTTTCAGCCTCACTTGGCCGTAAATCCCAGTATTTTTGCAAAAGAAAAACGCTCTGTTCTCTAGGAATATTTGCTTCCACCAATGCAGAAGCACCTCTCATTACAGAACGAATTTGCTCTGTCTGAATAATTTCAGCTTCTCTTGCATCCCGTACTTGCCTGTTACGTGCTTGAAAGTCAAGAATAAAATTTGCCACCTTTTCTTTCATGTCATCTTTCACTATATACACCCTTTCTTTTGATAGAAGCAAATAAACGATAATTTATACGATCTAGTAAATACGCTTTACACAAAGTTATTCAAAGACACGGACTGCGAAATGACTACCGTAGAAGACTACGTTGACTGCATTTATAGCGGTGGAACCCCAGCGACCTCAAATATGGCATATTGGAATGGAAACCTTAACTGGCTTTCATCTGGAGAAACACGAAATCGTTTTGTGATTTCAACAGAGAAAACCATCACTCAACTGGGTGCCGATAATTCGTCTACTAAGTCTGCGCAAAAATATGACATCGTTATAGCTTCTGCTGGGCAGGGCTTTACAAGAGGCCAAACTTCCATGTTGTTACTGAACACCTATATAAATCAATCTGTCATCGTTCTTCATGCTAAAAAGACAGTTCTACCGTATTTATTTTGGAATTTGACTAATCGGTATGATGATCTTCGTGCTATTTCAGATTCAAGTAGTATACGTGGCAGTTTGACAACTAAAATGCTTTCAAAACTTAAAATTCCAAAAGTTGAAGATAGTCTAATACTAAAATTTTCAGAGTATGCATGGTCAATTATTCCTCAAATTGAAAACGATTTGATTGAAAACAAACGATTGACCGATTTACGAGATTCGCTATTGCCAAAACTTATGTCCGGCGAAATTGATGTGTCTGATATCCAGCTCTAAGCTGCTAAATTATCGTTTACCCTTTCATTCAAAGCAATTTTATCATCGAGTTCAGCCAGAAAATGACCAATCTTCTCCTGCTCTGGCAGCTTTGGAACTGTTAATTCGAGATTTTCAAGGACAGGTTGCTGAACTCTCTGCCTTCCAGAAGATCCAACCATTGATTTAATTGCAACATTTCTAAATTCCGGGCTTGTTGCAAGATAGTATACAAATTGTGGGTCACTCACACCCGGTTTGGCTCGAAGAACAATAAATTCAGTAGAACCAAATGCGATTTCGTTTTCTCTTAAGCAATCAACGAATGCCGTTTTTCCGTTTTCCAAGCAGGGAGTAATTCTTGCCATTATCGTATCGCCATTTGCAAACTTTGTTCCACCCGAAAACTCCGCTTGCTCGACACTCGGGACGGCTTTCGTAAATGGTCGCAGCTTGTCCATAGATATTTTGGTTGCGACTGTTCCTTTTTTAATGCTTAATCGAGGATTGAAGTCCATGAAATCAGCCGCCCGAACAGTTTGCCACTCAGATTTCATACCCAATCGCCCCCAGCTTCTCCTTAATTTCCGCTTCCAGTTTGTGCGACTGTACGAACAAATCCGACAGTTCCGAAGTCAGGCGTGCCATTTTTTCCTCGAAGGGTTCGCCATCGTCCTGCTGTTCCTCGATACCAACGTAACGCCCCGGTGTCAGAATGTAGTCCTGCTTTGCAATTTCTTCTGTGGTGGCAACAGCACAGAAACCCTTGACATTTTCCAATGTGCCCGAAACATAAGCGTTATAGGTGTCGGCAATCTTTTTAATGTCATTTTTTAATGTGCCATCTTCATTTTTGTATTCTTCTTTTGTACCATCCGTCAGCTCACGCAGCTTACGGCTTACCATAACGCCCATTTTACGAGCATCAATGAACAGCGTTTTGCCGGGCTGCTTTTTGCGTTTGGAGATGAACCAGAGCGAAACGGGAATCTGGGTCGTATAGAAAAGCTGCGTTGGCATAGCAATAATGCAGTCCACCAAATCAGCATTCACAATATTCTTGCGAATCTCTCCCTCGCCGCCGGACTGGGAGGACAGGGAACCGTTTGCCAGAACCATGCCCATCCGACCACCGGGCGCAAGGTGATAGATCATGTGCTGAAGCCATGCAAAGTTAGCATTGCCAGCCGGCGGCATACCATACTGCCAGCGCACATCATCCTTGAGCTGCTCTGCGCCCCAGTTAGACAGGTTGAATGGCGGGTTTGCCATGATATAATCTGCGCGCATCGCGGGGTGCTGGTCATCGAGGAAGGTGTCTGCTGCATACTTGCCAAGGTCAGGCTCAATGCCACGGATGGCAAGGTTCATCTGCGCCAGTTTCCACGTTGTAGGGTTAGAATCCTGACCGTAAATCGAAATATCATTGATGTTGCCGCTGTGGTTTTCTACAAACTTAGCCGACTGCACAAACATACCGCCGCTGCCACAGCAAGGGTCATACACACGACCCTTGAACGGTTGCAGCACTTCCACCAGTGTCCGTACAACGCAGGACGGCGTAAAGAACTCGCCGCCGCGCTTGCCTTCCTGCTCTGCAAACATGGACAAGCAATATTCATAGGTGCGCCCCAGAATGTCCTTTTCGCTGCCGTGTTCAATCATTTTGATGTTGGTGAACAGGTCAACCACTTCACCCAAACGGCGTTTGTCCAGTTCCGGGCGTGCAAAATTTTTCGGCAGGATGTCCTTCAGGCGCGAATTTTCTTTTTCGATGGCGCGCATTGCATCATCGATTACCTGACCGATTTCCGGGTCATGTGCTTTCGCTGCAACTTCATTCCAACGTGCGCCAGCAGGCACAAAGAAGATACCCTCCGAGGTGTACTCGTCGCGATCTTCCTCAAAGCCATCACCATCTGCGACCAACTGATCATACTTATCTGTGAAACGATCCGAAATATATTTCAGGAAAATCAGTCCAAGGACAACGCTCTTGTACTCCGAAGCGTCCATATTGCCCCGAAGCACACAGGCGGCATCCCAAATCTGCTTTTCAAACCCAATGTCGGCGGTGTTTTTCTCTGCCATGGTTCAATACCTCCGTTTTAGCTCAACAAATTCTGTTTTGAGTATAGCACAGATGTGCTGATTTTCCAATTTGTGCGCACAAATTCTTTGTAAGATGCTTCAATTTCCGGCAGATAAGTCCTACTATCGCAACTTTATCGCAATAAATTTCACAAAACCATCTTGACGCGCCCTGCAAACCATGATATTCTCTGTCACAAATCCCACCGATTTTGTGGATTGGCTTGAAACCATCCACAAGATGTGGTCGTGTTCATTTTGAACACTGCCTCGCCGTGGATCATCCCTGAAAGATTAACCGCCCCGCAACACACCCGATTCATTTTGCCGCCGATTCGCCCCGACAAAATCCATCGCTGCGCTGCTTGGGCGGTATTTTTCTTTATGGGAAACGTACCTTGAAAATTTCATGAGCCGTCCGAACGTGATACCGGCTTTCCAGCCAA
>OHLF01000189.1_pt1 | contig 27067 bp, 25 predicted proteins | sample 1569001 | NCBI WGS metagenome assembly OHLF01 (sample SAMEA3879541, study PRJEB24766) | human gut metagenome | biome: human-associated habitat; feature: feces | place: USA | collected 1985/1987
GCATTGCTGCATTGCTGCTGACGCTGGCTGTGACGCTGTGCGCCGCATTGCCGGGGTTTGCCGCCGGGACCATCGAGGTGACCGAGGACGTCTCGGTGTCGGACGCTTACGACTGGACCCTCTTCAAGGGGCAGAACGTCACCCTGAACGTCTACAACTGGGGCGAGTACATCTCCAACGGTTCGGACGACAGCGTGGACGTGGTGGCCGCCTTTGAAAAGCTGACCGGCATCAAGGTGAACTACACCACCTTCGACTCCAACGAGTCCCTGTACGCCAAACTCAAGTCCGGCGCAGCCAACTACGATGTGATCATCCCCTCCGACTATATGGTGGCAAAGATGATCAACGAGGGAATGCTTGCACCCCTTGACTATGACAATATCCCCAATTTCCAGAAGATCGATGCAGGCTACCGCAACCCGGATTACGACCCGCAGAACGCCTACACCGTACCCTATATGCTGTGCACCACCGGCATCATCTACAACACCACTATGGTAGACGAAGCCCCTACCTGCTGGGCAGACCTGTGGGACGAGCAGTATGCGGGCAACATTCTGATGTTCAACAACAGCCGCGATGCCTACGCTATCGCTGCGTTCAAGAGCGGCCACAGCATCAACCCCGCCACCCCGGAAGAGGTGGACGAGGTGGTGGAGGAACTCAAGGCACAGAAGCCGCTGGTGCAGGCCTACGTCATGGACGAGATCTTTGATAAAATGATCGGCGGCGAGGCTGCCATCGGCGTGTACTACTCCGGCGATGCCATTACCATGATCGACGATAACCCGGACTTGGCTTGGGTGTTCCCGGAGGAGGGCAGTGTGCTTTCGGTGGACTGTATGGCTGTACCTGCTGCCAGCGAGCACAAGGAAGCCGCTGAGATGTTCATCAACTTCATGTGCGAGACCGACATCGGCAAGGCCAACAGCGAGTATATTGGCTACACCACCCCAATGCACGATGTATGGGAGGTGCTGGACGAGGATCTGAAAACCAGCGAGATCGCCTACCCGTCTGAGGAGGACGCCGCCCGCGAGAAGGTATTCACCGCCCTGAGCGACGAGGTGAACAGCGAGCTGGACCTGAAGTGGAGCGAGATGAAGAGTTATGACGAGGGCGGCGGCAGCTACCTGTTTTTGCTGCTGCTTCTGGCCATGCTGGCGCTGGCCTGTTTCAATATCTGGCGCAAAGTGCGCAGAAAGACCCGCAATCAGTATTGATCGTTCTGCCAAGGCTGCCGTCCCGAACGTGGTGCGGCGGCCTTTTTCCGATAGGAGGGAAAGACTATGGAACAGTTTTATTATGAAGATACTGCCGTGGTAGAAAATGCCGACGCAGACTGCCACAGCCTGCTCAAGGCCAGCGCTCTGCTGCGCTATGTGGAGCAGATCTCCACCATGCACGCCCGCCACTTTGGCATGGACGATAAGTTCTTTGAGGATCACGGTGTAGCATTTCTGGTGGGCAAGCAGGCGCTGCGGTTCAGCCGTGTGCCCCGCCGTGGCGAGACTTTGACCCTTTGCTCCCGCTCAGAGAAGAGCCTCCGCGGCTCCATCAAGCGCATCACCACCCTTACGGACGAAGCCGGGCAGGAAGTAGCCATGGTGGACAGCCGCTGGATCATGTCCAGCCTTGAGAATGGGCACATCCTGCGCCAGCCGGGCTGGACGGTAGACGGCTACTGGAACGAGACGGTGGAAGAGGAACTGCCCCTTTTGCTGCATAAGCGCCGGGACAGCCTGACCAGCGCCGGTCTGGTTACGGCGCGCTACTCCCAGTGCGACCTGCACTACCACATCAACAACGCCTTTTATCTGGATATCGTCTGCGATGCACTGCCGCTGGAGATCATGCGCGATCATGTTGTGAAGTTCGCTTCCATCAACTATCACCGTGAAGTCCCCATGGGGCAGCAGGTGGAGGTTTTCTACACCCCCTCGGATGATGGCTGGTACTTTATTGCCAAGCACGCGGACAAAACGGCTTTCGAGTGCTATCTGGAGCTGGAGCCGGTCAAACAGTAAGTGCCCGGAGGAAAAATGCCTATGTCCAAGACGAGGGAACTGTTCGGCACCTTTTTTAAGATCGGTGCCTTTACCTTTGGCGGCGGCTACGCCATGGTGGCGCTGCTGGAACACGAATTTGTAGAGGAAAAGCGCTGGCTCACCAGGGAGGAGTTTCTGGATATGGTCGCCATTGCCGAGTCCACTCCCGGCCCTGTGGCGGTGAACAGCGCCACCTACATCGGCTATAAGCTGGCCGGTGTCGCCGGTGCGGCGGCTTCTACCTTGGCAGTGTGCCTGCCGTCCTTTGCAGTCATCTACCTTATTTCGCTCTTCTTCGACCGCTTTTTGCAGCTGACGGTGGTGGCCAATGCCTTCAAGGGCATTCAGGCCTGTGTTATTTATCTGATCCTGTCCGCCGGGGTCAAGATGCTCAAAAACTTGCAGCGCACCCCCTTCAACACGGCAGTGGTGGCGGTGGTTCTGGCGGCCATGGTGGGCTGCTCTGTGCTGGCGGTAAAATTTTCCTCCATCTGCTGCATCCTGTTTTGCGGCGCAGCCGGGGTGCTGGCCTACGCAGTGGGGCAGGGGAAGAAAGGCGGCACAAAATGATCTTACTGCAATTGTTCTGGAACTTTCTGGTCATCGGTGCGGTGTCCTTTGGCGGCGGCTACGGCATGATCTCGCTGGTGCGGGAAACAGTGCTGGGGCATGGCTGGCTGACCGAGAGCGAATTTCTCAGCTTTATCGCGGTGTCAGAATCCACCCCCGGCCCGCTGGCAGTGAACATGGCCACCTTTATCGGTGCTTCGCAGGCGGGGCTGGTAGGCTCCTTTGCGGCAACGGTGGGGGTGGTGCTGCCCTCTTTTGTCATCATTCTGCTGATTGCGGCGGCGCTGCACAGCCTGATGAAGTACGCCGGGGTCAACGCTTTTCTGGCCGGGGTGCGTCCCTGCGTGGTGGCTATGATCTTAGCCACCGCCTGCACCATGGGGCTTTCCACGCTGGGGGGCTTTACCACCGTTTCCGGCGGCTTTGCCCCGGATGTGCGTGCGCTGGCGGTGTTTGCCCTTTTGAGCATTTTGCATTTTGCCTATAAAAAGAAAACGCAGAAAGCACCGTCCCCCATCGGGATGATCCTGCTTTCTGCGGTGCTGGGCGCGGTGCTGTGGAGCATCTGACCCGGAAAGAGAGGTTGACCAAATGAACATTACCGTGTATCTGGGCGCAAACCTTGGCAACGACCCTGCACTGCCACAGGCTGTGCAGCAGCTGGGGCGCTGGATCGGCGAAAGCGGCAACGCGCTGGTGTACGGCGGCAGCAAAAGCGGCCTGATGGGCATTTTGGCCGACAGTGTGCTGGCCGCAGGCGGCAGGGTGACCGGCGTAGAGCCCAAGTGCTTTCTGGACGCAGAGCTGCAGCACGAGGGCCTGACCGAATTGATCGTGACCGAGGATATGCCTGCCCGCAAAACCAAAATGATCGAGCTGGGCGATGCCTTTATCGCGTTTCCCGGCGGCACCGGCACGCTGGAGGAGATCACCGAGGTCATCAGCAAGCTGTCTCTGGGACAGCTGAACGCGCCCTGTATCCTCTACGATCTGAACGGCTACTACCAGCCCCTGCACCAGCTTTTGCAGCAGATGGTCGCCATGGGGCTTTCCACCTCGGCGCGGCAGCGGAATATCACCTTTGCCGCCGACCTTGCCCAGATCCGCGCGATTCTTGAAAAATGATACTGGGAAGCTTACTTCTCAAACGTAAGGAGACTGCTGTACATGGCTTTGTGCGGCGGTCTTTTTTCATAAAAATGGAATACCGGGGCGTCCGCAGACGACCCGGTATTCCGAAAAAAAGAAAAAATCATTCCGCTGATTATGCCCATAGCGCACGCGGAGGACATTTAAATCTTTCTGCGCAACCAAAAAGGCCGCTGCACGAAATCGATGTGCAGCGGCCTTTTGCTATTTTGTTATGTACGCTGTGCGCGTTAAACTTAGGCGGCAGTGGTGGAAGCAGCCTCAGAAGAAGCAGCCTCGCTGACAGCAGCCTCAGAGGAAGCAGCCTCGGAAGAAGCAGCCTCAGAGGAAGCGGCCTCGCTGGAAGCAGCCTCAGAAGAAGCAGCCTCGGAAACAGCGGTGGTGCTTGCAGAAGCAGCCTCAGAGGTGGAGGAAGCAGCGGTAGAAGCAGAGCCACCGCAAGCGGTCATGCCAGCAGCCAGAGCCAGAGCAACAACAGCGATGCAAATATTCTTGAGTTTCATATCAATGATCTCCTTAGTCTTCTTGTAAATGTTTAGCAGCGGGCTTTCGGTAGCGCCTCACTGCGATGCTATATTCTAATCCGTTTTTGAAAAAAATCAAGAGGATTTTGGTCGAAAGTTATAATCTGCGTAAAGAATCGGCATAGTTGTCATAAAGTTTCGCCAAAAGTAAAAGACTTTTTGGCAAAAATAAAGCGCGGGATAGAGCCTGTACCGCCGGGCGGAAAGCACAAAAAACAGAAAAAATTGAAAAATACTCATAAAATCCTTTTTATTGGACTGCAAATGTGGATAATAGAGACACAACGAGGGACGGACATCCCCCGGAGGGCTGAACGACAAGAACATTTATGGAGGGTACTACAATGAAAGACTTTGATTTTGGCTACTTTGGCACCGGCGACGAGGGCTACGCCCAGTACATGACCGCATTCGAGCGCAATTTCAGCACGGACAGCACTGACAGCTTTGCGTCCGATGACGCAGACTGCGATGCAGACAGCTGCGACAGCACTGAGGACGATTTCTGAGCCTGCACCCTTTTGCCCGTTTGTGCATACAAAGGGCAAAGGGGGAATGCGGCTTGAACCGGATCATTTTCACACTTGGGGTCTGGCTGTTCCCGGCGGCGTGTACCGCGCTGGGAGCAGCAGGAGTGTTTTTGCTGCGCAGGCAGGCAAGACCGGCTACCCGGCGCATTTTGTGCGGAATGGCGGCGGGTATCATGCTGGCGGCCAGCGTGTGGAGCCTGCTGCTGCCGGCCATAGCCCGGTCGCAGGGCAGGGCGGCATGGGTGCCCCCGGCGCTGGGGCTTATTTTAGGCGCTGTGGGGCTTTTACGGCTGGAGGATGCCGCCGGACAGCTGCTGGCGGGCGGCCCCGGGCATTGCGGGCGCATGGTGCTGGCGGTCACCCTGCACAACCTGCCGGAGGGCATGGTGGTGGGGCTGGCTGCGGCGCTGGCGCTGCACGGGGACGCGGATGCCGTAAGCGGCGCGCTGGCGCTGAGCCTCGGCATCGGCTTGCAGAATATCCCGGAGGGTGCAGCGGTCAGTCTGCCGCTGACCCAGAGCGGGCGCACCCGGGGGCAGTCCTTTGCCGCCGGGGCGGCCTCCGGGCTGGTGGAGCCCTTGGGCGCAGTGCTGGCCTTTGTGCTGGCCGAGTGGGTAGGCGCAGCGCTGCCATGGCTCATGAGCGCGGCGGCGGGCTGTATGGTGTGTGTGACCGCACAGGAGATGATCCCTGAGGCGGTGGAACCGGATGAAGTGGCCGGTGTCATCAGCATCGTGCTGGGCTTTGCCCTGATGATGGCACTGGATGTGGCCCTATGATATAGTAAAAGCAATGCCGGACAGACCTTTTGGCCTACCCGGCATTGCTTTTATGCAAAAAGGATTTATATCGTCTGCGGCTGCTTCTGGCGCAGCTTACGCCGTACCACCAGCAAACAGGCCAGATGCACCAGTGCGGTCAGCGCCCAGCTGATGGGGTAGCTGATGTACAGCATAAAGGGGGTACGGTGTAGCTGGAAAATGGTGGCGATCCACACCAGTCGCAGCGCACACACGCCGATAAGGCTTACCACCATGGGCAATACGCTGTAGCCCAGCCCGCGCAGGCTGCTGGCCAGTACGTCCATAATGCCGCACAGCAGATAGAAGCCGCAGATCAGGCGCAGCCGCTCGGCGCCGGTGGCGATGACCGCAGTGTCCGAGGAGTAGAAGCGCAGCAGCTGGTGCCCCGCCAGTGCTGCACCGCCACCCAGCACAAGACCGGTCACCACGACACACAGCAGACAGTTGCGGATCACCCGGTCAAGATTGTGATACTTGCGCGCGCCGATGTTCTGGCTGGTAAAGGTGACAGCGGCCTGCGCAAAGGCGTTCATGGCGGTATACACAAAGCCCTCCAGATTGGAGGAAGCAGAGTTGCCCGCCACCACCATGGAGCCGAAGGAGTTGATGGAAGACTGGATGACCACATTGGAAAGACTGAACACCGTGCTTTGCAGCCCGGCAGGCAGGCCGATGAGCAAAATCTGCTTCAGCGTCCCGGCGTGGAAGGCCAGCCGCCGCAGGTCCAGCCGCAGTGCGCCCTCCTCCCGGACAAGCATCCCGGTCACCAGCAGCGCGGACACAGTCTGGCTGATGATGGTGGCCAGTGCCACGCCCGCCACGCTCATGGAAAAGCCGATGACAAAGACCAGATTCAGCACCACGTTGATGATACCGGCAGCGGCCAGACAGTACAGCGGGCGTTTGGTGTCGCCCACGGCCCGCAGCAGCGCACTACTGAAGTTGTACAGCATGGTCATGGGCATTCCGATGAAATAGATCTTCAGGTACAGGGTGGAAAGGCCGATCACATCCTCCGGGCAGCTCATCAGCTCCAGCAGACCGCGCGCGGCGCAAAAGCCCACCATCGCCAGCAGCACGCCACTGACTAAGCCCAGCGCTACGGCGGTGTGCACCGTATCCTGCACGCCCTTTTCGTCCCGGGCACCAAAGCACCGGGCTGCCACCACATTGGCACCCAGCGAAAGCCCGACGAACAGGTTGACCAGCAGGTTGATCAACGCGCCGTTGGAGCCAACGGCAGCCAGCGCCGTGCTGCCCGCAAAGCGCCCCACCACCACAACGTCGGCGGCGTTGAACAGCAATTGCAGAATGCTGGATGCCGCCAGCGGCACGGAAAACAAGATGATCTTTTGCAGCATGGGCCCGCTGGTCAGGTCTGCGGAACGGCTGGTCGTGGCCATGAGTTGTCTACCTCCTATAATAAGCCTTGTGTGAACATAGCAATTGCTTATTATAGCGCGATATTAGGTAAAAAACAAGAGGTAAAGCGCCCTGCTCTCTCCAAAAGCGGCAAATATCACCCGCCGGGTACAGCCTGCAATTGAAAAATGCTGCCCATACTGCTATAATAAGGCGGTAGACCCGTAGAAAACGGAGGAAGTTGGATTTATGTATCGGAATCGGATCAAACGGCTGCTGGATATTTTGCTGTCGGCCTGCGGCATTCTGTGCCTTTCGTGGCTGCTGCTGCTTTTGGCTGTTGCCATCAAGCTGGACTCGCCCGGGCCGGTGTTTTTCCGGCAGAAGCGTGTGGGCATTGGCAAGCGGCATTTCCAGATCCTCAAGTTCCGCACCATGCGCATTGATACCCCGCACGATATGCCCACCCATCTGCTGCACGACCCGGAGCAGTATATCACCCGCATGGGGCACTTTCTGCGCAAGACCAGTCTGGACGAGCTGCCCCAGCTGCTCAACGTGCTGCGGGGCGACATGAGCATCGTGGGGCCGCGCCCTGCGCTGCCCCGGGAGGTAGAGTTGTACAACGACTACCAGCGCCAGCGGCTGTACGTCACCCCAGGGCTGAGCTGCTACTGGCAGATCGCACCCCACCGCAACGAGATGAGTTTTGACGAGTGGGTGGCGCTGGATTTGAAATACATTCAGGAGCGCAGCTTTTGGGTGGACTGGAAGATCATCTTCCTCACCGTCCGCGCCATGCTCATGAAATACGGAGAGTGAAAAAAGCGCCTGTTGTGCATCCGCACAACAGGCGCTTTTGTTACGTTTATTTCAGCACCGCACCCAGATTTGCACTGGTAACCATGCGGGCGTAGCGGCTCAGCCAGCCGGTCTTGATGTTGGGCTCGGGCGCAACGTACTTTGCCTTGCGCTCGGCCAGCACTGCATCGCTGACCTCCAGCGTGATGGAGGCGTTGGGGATGTCGATGGTGATGGTATCCCCTTCCTCGATCAGGCCGATGGGGCCGCCGGAGGCTGCCTCCGGGCTGACATGGCCGATGGCGGCACCACGGGATGCGCCGGAGAAGCGGCCGTCCGTGATAAGGGCTACCGTCTTATCCAGCTTCATGCCTGCCAGCGCAGAGGTGGGGTTGAGCATCTCCCGCATACCCGGGCCGCCCTTGGGGCCTTCGTAGCGGATGACCACCACATCGCCCGGGACGATCTTGCCTGCGTAGATGGAGGCAATGGCCTCCTCCTCGCTGTTGAACACCCGCGCCGGGCCTGCGTGCTTCTGCATCTCCGGGGCCACGGCGCTGCGCTTGACCACGCACCCGTCCGGAGCAATGTTGCCCCACAGGATCTGCAGACCGCCGGTCTCAGAGTAGGGGTTCTCAATGGGACGGATGGCCTTTTCGTTCAGGATATGGGCACCCTTGATATTCTCACCAAGGGTCTTGCCGGTGACGGTGGGCACATCCAGGTCCAGCAGGCCCTTCTTGGCCAGCTCTGCCTGCACGGCGGGGATGCCGCCTGCGGCGTACAGATCCGGCATATGGGTGGGACCTGCCGGTGCCAGATGGCACAGGTTGGGGGTCTTGGCGCTAATCTCGTTGAACAGCTTCAGGTCGATGGGCACACCGGCCTCGTAGGCGATAGCCAGCAGGTGCAGCACCGTGTTGGTGGAGCAGCCCAGTGCCATATCGCAGGTCAGTGCGTTGCGGATGGAGCGCTCGTTGATGATCTGGCGTGCGGTGATGCCCTTGCGCACCATCTCCATCACAGCCATACCTGCGTGCTTTGCCAGCTGCAGGCGCTTGGAATACACAGCCGGGATGGTGCCGTTGCCGGGCAGAGCGATGCCGATGGCCTCGCACAGGCAGTTCATGCTGTTGGCGGTGTACATACCGGAGCAGCTGCCGCAGCTGGGACAGCAGTTGCAGGTGCAGTCCTCCAGCTGCTCGTCAGTGATCATACCGGCCTTATAGGCACCCACGGCCTCGAACATCTTGGAAAGGCTCACTTCCTCGCCGCCGTAGCTGCCGGCCAGCATGGGGCCGCCGGAGCAGACCACAGCGGGCACATCCATGCGCACCGCTGCCATCACCATGCCGGGCACGATCTTATCGCAGTTGGGCACCAGCACAAGGCCGTCCAGCTGGTGTGCCATCAGCATGGTCTCCACGCTGTCGCAGATCAACTCGCGGGAGGCCAGAGAGTACTTCATGCCCACATGGCCCATGGCGATGCCGTCGCATACGCCGATGGCGGGGATCAGGATGGGCGTACCACCGGCCATCTGCACACCGGCCTTGACGGCCTCGGCGATCTTATCCAGATTCATGTGTCCGGGCACGATCTCGCTGTAGGCGCTCACCACGCCGATGAGGGGGCGCTCCAATTCCTCCGGGGTGTAGCCCAGCGCATAAAACAGGCTGCGGTTCGGTGCGCGCTCCGAGCCCTTGGTCACATTGTCACTTCTCATGGTTTATTCCTCTTTTTCTCATAGCAAAAGACTCCCTCCCAAAGGAGGGAATCTTTCTTGATTTTATCGCAAGTTTTGGCCGAACTCCTTCCGTCATCGCTTGCGCGATGCCACCTCCCTCACGGAGGGAGGCTTCACGCTGCGGCAGACAAAAGGCTCCCTCTTTGAGGGGGCTGTCGCCGCAGGCGACTGGGGGAGTTAATTACTTCTTCAGCCAGCTCATCATGCTGCGCAGCTCAGCACCCACCTTCTCGATGGGCAGTTCAGCCTCCATGCGGCGCTTGGCAAGGAAGTGCACCTTGCGGCCGCCGTTGGGGCTCATCTCGGTCAGGAACTCGGAAGCAAAGGTGCCGTCCTGGATCTCGGTCAGGACCTTCTTCATCTCCTTGCGGGTCTCCTCGGTGATCAGGCGCTTGCCGGTGCGGTAGTCGCCGTACTCAGCAGTGTTGGAGATGGAGTAGCGCATCTTGGAGAAGCCGCCCTCGTTGATCAGGTCAACGATCAGCTTCATCTCGTGGCAGGTCTCGAAGTAAGCCATTTCCGGTGCGTAGCCAGCTTCCACCAGGGTGTCAAAGCCAGCATGGATCAGCTCGCAAACGCCGCCGCAGAGCACAGCCTGCTCGCCGAACAGGTCGGTCTCGGTTTCCTCCTTGAAGGTGGTCTCCAGGATGCCTGCACGGCCGGCACCGATGCCGGAAGCGTATGCCAGGGCGATCTCCTTTGCCTTGCCGGTGTAATCCTGCTCTACGCAGATCAGGGACGGGCAGCCTTCGCCTTCAGTGTACAGGCGGCGGACAATGTGGCCGGGGCCCTTGGGAGCGATCATGATAACGTCAACATTTTTCGGGGCAACAATGGTCTTGAAATGGATGTTGAAGCCGTGTGCAAAAGCCAGTGCCTTGCCCTCGGTCATGTAGGGGGCAACCTGGCTGTTGTAGATGTCAGCGCACAGTTCATCGGGAACCAGCATCATAACAACATCGCCGGCCTTGGCAGCCTCTTCCACTTCCATGACCTTGAAGTTGTCGTGGGTGGCAGCGAACTCGGAAGCCTTTGCCCAGTGAGCAGAACCCTTGCGCAGGCCGACGACAACGTTGACGCCGCTCTCAGCGAGGTTCTCGGAATGGGCGTGGCCCTGGCTGCCGAAGCCGATGACAGCGACGGTCTTGCCGTCCAGCACGCCGAGGTTGCAGTCGGAATCGTAGTATTTCTTGATAGCCATAATCGTTAGTCTCCTTTTACTTTTTCTGATTGGTTTATCTTCTGGTCTTGTATGCTCTGTTCTATCTTTCGCTCACCCTGAGCGGAAAAGCAATGTGATTTATGCCCGTCTTGCGCCCGGCGGGGGCAGCTGGACGGAGCGCACCTCCTGCGGCGGCTTCTGGATATGCTGGTGCATCCCGCCGCGCTCCAATGCGGTAACGCCGGTGCGGCACTGCTCAAGGATGTTGTAACCCTCGAACATTTTCAAAAATGCGTCCAGCTTGTCCGGCCGGCCGATGAGTTCAAACACCATGCTGTCCGGGGAAAGATCAATGATCTTTGCCTTGTAGATGCAGGCGATCTCCCGCAGCTCCGTGCGGTTGTGCACGTCCGATTCCACCTTGAGCAGCAGCAGCTCCCGCTCCAGCGCTTTTTCGCTGTCCAGCACGAACACCTGCCGGGTGACTTCCAGCCGCTCGGTCTGCAATACCAGCTGCTGCAAGGCCTTTTCATCGCTGGTAATGGTCACTGTGATGCGGCTGACTGCCGGGTCGTTGGTGGCGGACACCGTAAGGCTGTCGATATTGAAGCCGCGGCGGCAGAACAGGCTGGACACCCGGGCCAGAACGCCGCTCTGGTTGTCCACCAGCAGGCTGATGACCCTGCGCTGATCAGATTCCATGATGCTGTGTCCTCCTTATTCCATGATGATGTCGTTGATATCGCCGCCGCCGGGGATCATGGGCAGCACCTTTTCGTCTTTGTCGATAATGCACTCGATCCAGGTGGGGCCTTTCTGCTGCAAGGCATCTGCAAAGGCTTCCTGAAACTCCGGCAGATTGGTGCAGCGGTAGCCCTTCAGGCCAAAGCCGTCTGCCAGCTTGACAAAATCGGTCTTGCGGTGGGGGTCGGTCTGGCTGTAACGCTTGCCGTAAAAGTTGGTCTGCCACTGGCGCACCATGCCCAACACCGAGTTATTGAAGATGACCGTGATGATGGGCAGCTCGTAGCTGACGGCGGTGCAGGCTTCGTTCAGGTTCATGTGGAAGGAGGCGTCACCGGTAAACATCACCACACGCTGCTGGCGTCCCAGTGCCATCTGGGCACCAATGGCAGCGCCGTAGCCAAAGCCCATGGTGCCAAGGCCGCCGCTGGTGATAAAGCCACGGCTCTTGGTGTGGCGCAGGTACTGCGCCGCCCACATCTGGTGCTGACCCACATCGGTAACATACACGGCGTCGGGGCCGCACTGGTTGCACACCTCGCCGATGACCTGATGGGGCATCAGCCGGGTAGGGTCGGACACAGGGTGGTAATCCTGTGCCTGCCAGCTCTGGATCATCTTCATCCATTCCGGGTGCTTGGCGGGCTTGATCTGGGGCAGCATGGCGTTCAGCACATAGGCTGCATCGCCCACGATGGAAAGATCCACATCCACGTTCTTGCCCAGCTCGCTGGCGTCAATATCGATCTGGATGATGGTGGCGTTTTTGGCAAAGGTCTTGGGGTTCAGCGCCACACGGTCGGAAAAGCGGGTACCCACCGCGATGAGCACATCGCACTCTGCCACCGCCCGGTTGGAGGTGTAGCAGCCGTGCATCCCCAGCATCCCCAGATTCATCGGGTCGCCATAGGGCACAACGCCTGCGGCCATCAGGGTGTAGGTGGCGGGGATCTCCGCCTTGTGCAGCAGATCCCGCAACGGCTGGCAGCTGGCTGCGCTGCGCACGCCGCCGCCAAAGTACACCAGCGGACGCTGTGCGGCGTTGATGAGGTCTGCCGCCCAGTGCACCTGCTCCTCATTATAGGTAGTCACGGTGCGGATGGGCTCCGGCTGCTTGGGGGTGAACTCGCACACTGCTGCGGTCACGTCCTTGGGGATATCCACCAGCACCGGGCCCTTGCGGCCGCTCTGCGCAATGCGGAAAGCTGCCCGCATGGTGTCAGCCAAGTCCTCTACCCGGCGCACCGTGAAGTTATGCTTTGTGATGGGCACCGTGATGCCCTCAATGTAAGCTTCCTGAAAGCCGTCCTTGCCAATGCTGCTGGTGGGCACGTTGCCGGTAAAGGCCACCATGGGCACCGAGTCCATATAGGCGGTGGCAATGCCGGTGACCAGATTGGTGGCACCCGGGCCGCTGGTAGCCAGCACCACGCCGGTGCGGCCGGTGGCGCGGGCGTAGCCGTCCGCAGCATGGGCTGCGCCCTGCTCATGGGCGGTAAGCACATGGGTGATGCGGTCGGCATTCTTATACAGCTCGTCGTAAAGGTTCAGCACAGCGCCGCCGGGGTAGCCAAAAAGAGTGTCCACTCCCTGCTCGCACAGGACCTCTACAAAGATCTGAGAACCATTCAACTGCATGGTGTCGCTCCTATTCCTGTTCCACTTCTTATCCATTCCCTCAGGGAGAGCTTTTAAAAAAGAAAAAGCCCTTGTCCCCTGCTTCCTTCAAGAGACAAAGACCTTGTAACATCAAGCTCTCTGCGGTACCACTCTCGTTGGTGTGCTGTGCACACCCTCTCACGGGCTTCCAACAAAGCCCTGCACGGTAACGGCTGCAACCGGCGCTGCTTACAAGGGTTTTGCACCCGTTGGGCAGGCTGCTCCGGGATGATTTTCCGCACGAAACGCTGACTGCCTTGCACCAGACGGCAGCTCTCTGAACAGTGGGGATCGTGTGGTACTTTTTCCCATCTGCGCATTTGTTGATGTAAATTATACTATAAACCGGGCTTTTGTCAATCGACAATTTGTAACCTGAATCAGCCCAAAGATGAAGCATTTTTAACACCCCTTGCATCCCCGCCCGAACCGCTGTATACTTTTGATATCCGCGTACCTGCGTTTTGTAGGGTATGTGCCAATGGAGAGGAAAAGGGATCGACCTATGAAATTAAGAGAATGGAATGCCCATCTGCATGGGCTTGTTGTGTTCCGCGCCCTGCTGAACGACCCTGTTGTGGCAAGGCTTTTAGACCTGACCGACCGCATGGAGGCGGGCAGCACCTCCTACGGCCCGGTGTGCGATGCCGTAGCCGCCTTTGAGGCCGCTTTGTTCGAGTACACCACCAACTGGGGCAGCTACCTGAGCAATGCTGTGCTGGAGGCCGAGACCATCTGCGTGCGGCAGGCCGCTGCCGGGCAGCTGGACGCGCTGCTGCAAAGCGCCTTGGACAGCGAGCTGCAGTTTTTGCAGCAGCTGTGCGGGCTGACGCTGGACGATCTGTTCCAGACCGCCTACTCGGAGCAGGCGCAGCGACCGGAATTGGCTTTCCTGCCCCGGTGGCAGACCTGTGAGCTTGACCTTGCCGCCGCCTACGCCCAGCGCATGAGCGAGGTGGGCAAAAAGGGCTACGGTATGTTTGCAAAGCACCATGTATTCACGGTAGAGAACGGCCAGCTTGTGCCGGTAAAATACCCCGACCCGCAGCGCCTTTCCGAACTGCCCGGCTACGAGAAGGAGCGGGAAAAGGTGATCGCCAACACAAAGGCTTTGCTGGCCGGGATGCCCGCCAACAATGTGCTGCTGTACGGTGATGCCGGCACCGGCAAATCCAGCGCGGTAAAGGCCATTGCCAACGAGTTTGCGCCCGAGGGGCTACGGCTGGTAGAAGTGAAAAAGAACCAGCTGTACCAGATCCCCGACCTGATGGACAAGCTGGCGGCAAACCCGCTCAAGTTCATCCTGTTCATTGATGACCTGAGCTTTACCGCCAACGACGACAACTTTGCCGCCCTGAAGGCTATTCTGGAGGGCAGCGTAGGCGGCCGCGCTCAGAACATTGCGGTGTACGCCACCTCCAACCGCCGCCACCTCATCAAGGAGACCCTCTCGGACCGCACCGGCGACGACATCCATGAAGCCGACACCCGGCAGGAGCTGATGAGCCTTTCCGCCCGGTTCGGCCTGACGGTCACCTTCCAGCGGCCGGAAAAGGCACGGTTCGAGACCATTCTGGAGGAGCTTGCCAAGCAGCATAACATCCAGATGCCCACCGAGCAGCTGCTGCTCAAGGCCGAGGCCTTTGCCCTGCGTGCCGGTGGCCGCAGCCCCCGGGTGGCCAAGCAGTTCATCGAGCAATGCGAGGCCGGTGTGCAGAAGTAAATGCGCCAGTTTTAAACGTTATCAAAAAGCGGGACACCAAAGCATCCGCAGATGCTCCGGTGTCCCGCTTTTGTTCTCTTGTTTTTTGCTCAGTCCCGCACGGCGATGCACTCGATCTCCAGCTTTGCGCCCTTGGGGATGGCTGCCACCTGCACGCAGCTGCGGGCGGGGAACGGCTCGGCAAAAGCCTTGGCGTACTCTGCGTTCACTGCGGCAAAGTCATTGATGTCGGCCAGAAAGATCACCGTCTTGACCACGTTATTCATAGTCAGCCCCGCCTCGGCCAGAATCGCCTTCAGGTTGGCAAGGCTCTGGGCGGCCTGCTGTTCCACGGTATCAGCCATGGTGCCGGTGGCGGGGTCTACCGGGAGCTGCCCGGACACAAACACCATGTTGCCCAGATCCAGTGCCTGACTGTAAGGGCCGATGGCGGCAGGTGCGTTGGTGGTAGATACGACTTTCATAGTATATTTCCTCCTCTATATTACTTTAAGTTTAGAGTAAATTCTCTTTTTGCTCCGGAAAATGGTGAACGTGCGATTTAAAATGATTTTCCGCGTTTACACCCGCTCGGTGACCAGCTGGAAGCCGGCCTTGGTCAGCTCGGTGCGGATCTGCTCGATCTGGGCGGCATCGCGGGTCTCCAGCGTCAGCTTGAGGAAGCAGCTGGAAATGGGCATATTGGGGTCGGAGCCGTCATGCTGCACCGACACCACATTGCTGCCGCAGCGGGATACCACCTCGGCCACCTTTTTCAGCTGGCCGGGCTTGTCCTCCAGCGCGATGGTCAGGTTTGCCTTGCGGCCGCTCATGACAAGACCGCGGGTGATGACGCGGTTCAGGATGTTCACATCAATGTTACCGCCGGAGATGACGCAGGCCACCTTTTTGCCCTCCACCGGCAGCTTGTGGAACAGCACCGCCGCCACCGGCACAGCGCCTGCACCCTCGGCCACCAGCTTCTGGTTCTCCATCAGGGAGAGAATGGCCGCCGCCGTCTCGTCCTCGGTCACGGTAACGATATCGTCCACATACTGCTCGCACAGCTGATAGGTCAACTCGCCCGGGGTCTTGACCTGAATGCCGTCCGCAAAGGTGGAAGCAGCCTTCAGGGTCTGGTACTTGTGCTCGTGCAGGCTGCGGTACATACTGGGAGCACCCTCGGCCTGTACGCCGTACACCTTGACCTCCGGGCGCAGGGTCTTGATGGCAAAGGCAATACCGGAGATCAGTCCGCCGCCGCCCACCGGCACCACCACAGCGTCCACATCCGGCAGCTGGTCAAGAATTTCCAGACCGATGGTGCCCTGCCCGGCGATGACCTGCTCGTCATCGTAGGGGTGGATAAAGGTCATGTCATACTCCTTTTGCAGCTGCACGGCCTTATCGTGGGCTTCGTCGTAGGTGCCGGGCACAAGGCAGACCTCCGCGCCCAGATTTTTGGTGTTTTCCACCTTCATCAGGGGTGCGCCGTCCGGCATACAGACGATGCTCTTGATGCCGCGGCGGGTGGCTGCCAGCGCCACGCCCTGGGCGTGGTTGCCCGCGCTGCAGGCGATGATGCCGGCGCGCTTCTGCTCGTCGGTGAGCTGGCTGATTTTGTAATAAGCGCCGCGCAGCTTGAAACTGCCGGTCACCTGCAGGTTTTCGGTTTTCAGGTAAAGCTCCGCATCCGGACAGAGGTTTGGCGCATGGATGAGGTCGGTCTTGCGCGCTACGTCCTTCAGCACAAAGGCGGCGTGGTAGATCTTATCCAGAGTCAGCATGACAGATACTTCCTTTATTTTTCGTGATGTCATCCAGTATAAGTTACAAAAATTGTTTTGTCAAATGAATTCCATTCATGATAAACGGCATAAAAAAGAGAAAGGCAAGGGGCGAACCCTTTCAGACGCTCCCTCCCAGAGGAAGCTGGCAAGGCCGTCAGGCTTTGCCTGAGGGAGTTTCTCCCCGTGAAAAAGGGGTTCTGAAAAGCCCGCAGGCTTTTCAGAACCCCAAAATTTCAAATAATTCTTCCGCTGATTATGGCCAGAGTGCAGCGGAGGCCATTCCAAATCCTCTATTATCGCCCACGGCCACCGCCGCCGCCATGGCTGGAACCACCGCCCATGCCACCGAAGCCGCCGCCGAAACCGCCGCGCCCGGCACCGCCCCCGAAGGAGCCGCCGCCCATGCCGCCAAAGCCGCCGCGCGGAGGCCGGGGGCCACGGGAGCCGCCGTAGAAGCCGCCCGGCGGGGGCGGCGGGGCCCGCCGAAGCACCACAGCCAGCCGCAGGGGCTGGCAAAAACATAGGCCACAGACCGGATGATGACGATGAGCAACACAACGCTGACCACAAGGGTCAGGATGTCGGTCAGGGTGCTGTCGCCGCTGCTCTGGCTGCCCTGATAACCGGGCTGCACAGTGCTGCCGTTGCCGGTGCTGCCGGAAAGGCTGACCCCGTAGATGTCCGCGATGGTGTTTGCCACGTTGCGGGCACAGGTAGTCACCGCGCCGTCATAATCCTTTGCGACGAACTGATCTTCCATGGTCTGGGCGATGGCGCTGGACTGCTTTGCCAGCGTGGTGTTGCGGAAACCATCGCCGTAGGTCAGATAGTAGTCGCCGTCCGCGTACTGCGCCGACTCCATCACCAGTAAAATCAGCACGCCGTTATTCTGGGAGGACGAACCGATGCCCCAAGCGTTGAAAGCCTGTGTGGCGTAATCCTCTGTGGAATCATTGCCCGTGTATTCTACTGTCAGTACACCGATCTGTGCGCCGCTGCAGCTGGATTCCAGCTGGGCGTTCAGTTCAGTGATGGTCTGCACGGTGCTGCTGCTCAGCACACCGGCACCGTCCACCACGCACTGGTCTTTTGGCAGGCTGGGCAGCTGGGCGGCAAAGGCCGCCGGGCACAGCACCGCCGCGCTGACCACCACGGCCAGCACCAGTGCGCTGATGCGTTTTGCAAAGTTTTTCATGCGAAGGGCTCAACCTCCTTCACGCCGGACAAAGTTCCCAGCACACTGGCCGGGAAGCCGCCGACTTCCTTCTGATATTCATACACCGCCGTATTGTACTGCAGAGTACCAATGATGGTGGCTGCGCTGTTGAACTGACCGTACTGCCCCTGCACCGCACCCATCTTCATGGGGTCTGCGGCCTGCTCCTGCAACTTTGCATACAGCTGGTCGATGGCAGCGCCCAGTGCCTGATCGGCCTGATACAGCGCGTGCATCGTGCTGTCCTGATAATAGGGCAGCGAGGTCAGCGACTGGCTTTTGCCGCCGTTCTGCACCGCCTGCAGACAAGCGGAGAAATCGTTCAGCGCATTCTGTGCAGCCAGCACTTCGGCGCTGTCTGCGCCAAGGGTGTTGGAGGCGGTGGTCAGAATGTTCGCCGCCGTATTCTCCCGGGTGGTCAGCTCCTCGCTCAGGTTATAGCCGTTGTCAGCGGCGACCCCTGCGGTGAACCACTGGCGGGCGGTGTTGTACTTGCCGCGTAGCTTGGCGCTACCAAAGCCGAAAAAAGCGGCCAGCATCACCACTACGCTCAAAGCCAGCGCCGCCGCCCGGGTGGAAAGCGCTGCGGGCAACTTTGCTTCCAGTGCGGCCAGCTTCTGCTGGCGGGGCGTCAGTCTTACGGCCTGCTCCGGCTTTGCTTTTTCGCGGTAGCTGCCCGCGTCAAAGCCGCCGGGAGCGGTTTGTTTGTTCTGAGAAAAATCAGCGTTTGCCATTTCAGCTCCGGATCTCCATCATTTTGGTTTTCAGTTCGTCCTCGATGCGGGTCAGCTCCTGCTCGGCGGCAACGCGCTTTGCGCGGCCCTCGCTCTGGATCTTGTTCAGCTCGTCCAGCGTCTCGATCAGGCTCTTGTTGGTCTGCTGCAAGGTCTCGATATCCACGATGCCGCGCTGGCTCTCCTTGGCGGTCTCGATGGTGCCCATCTTCAGCGCCTCGGCGTTCTTCTTCAGCAGATCGTTGGTCATGTTGGTCACAGCGCGCTCTGCCTGCATGGCCTGCTGGCTGTGTGCCAGCCCCAGTGCCAGCACCATCTGGTTCTTCCACAGCGGGATGGTATTCACGATGGTGGACTGGATCTTTTCTGCCATCATGGTGTTGTTGTTCTGCAGCAGACGGATCTGGGGACCCATCTGCAAACTGATGTTGCGGGTCAACTCCAGATCGTACAGCTTTTTCTCAAAGCGCTCGCACTGGTCGGCAAGGTCGCGGGCGGCCTGTGCGTCCTCCGGCAGACCGGAGACCTTGGCCTTATCCATAGCCTGCTGCAATTCGTTGGCACGCACATCGGCCAGCTTTTTCTTGCCGGCAAGGATATACATGCTCAGCTCCTTGAAGTAGGCCATGTTCAGCTCGTACATCTTGTCCAGCATGGCGATATCCTTGAGCAGCTGCACCTGATGGGCTTCCAGCATGGACTGGATCTTTTCCACATTAGTCTCGGTCTTGTCGTACTTGGTCTTGAGGGCATCCAGCTGGCTGGTTTTCTTCTTGAAGAAGCCCATAATGCCCTTCTGCTGCTCCTCATTGGCGTCAAAGCTCTTCAGCTCGCCAATGAGGTCGGTGATCATATCGCCCACCTCGCCCAGATCCTTGGTGGACACCTTGGAGAGGGCTGCTTCGGAGAAATCGCCGATCTTCTTCTGGCAGGCCGAGCCGTACTGCAGCACCTGCTGGCTGTTGGTGATATCGATCTTCTGGGCAAACTGATCCACCATGGCCTGCTCCTCGGGGGTCAGGTTCACCTGTGCCTCCGGGGCGGGGGCAGCGGCGGGCTTTTCCTCCTGCGGCACAGCAGCGGGGGTGGGGTCCAGCGTCAGGGTGGGCACTGCGGGGGCATCCAGATCAAAGTTCAGGTTATTGTCAGCCATAAGTAATTCCTTCCTTTCAAAATCCCAAGGGGATATTCTGGTTTTACTTGCTCAGACCCTGCCCTTTCAGCATATTCTGCAAAACGGTCAGGTCTGCGGACAGGTCCATGCTCTCTGCCGCGTACAGGGCATCCAGCTGGTTTTCAAAAGCCGTGGCAATGGAGGCGGCGTTGTGCTCCACCTCGGCGCGGATGGCGGCGGCGTTCTCGCCCCGCACACCCTGCTTTGCCAGCTTTGCGTACTGTTGCAAAACGTTTACGGCGTCCGGCAGATAGTAGTTGGCAAACCGGCGCACCTGCTTTGCCTTGGCGGGGTTTGCTTCCACCGCTTCCACGATGGAGCGTCCCGCCTTTTCCATGCGGGTCATAGCGGCGGACAGCTGCGGGTCGGGCAAAGCCTCGTTCAGCGCGTGCAGAGTGTCCAGCTTCTGCTGGATATCGGTCAGCATCTGGTCCACATCCTCCACACCGGTGTGGAAGGGTACCTCGTGCTCCACCACCCGGAGCGGGCAGGTCTTTTTTGCCACGCCAAAGGCCACGGCGGCACCGCCCAGCGCCACCAGCAGCGCCCATAATTTGTATACCGGCAGCACCGCGCACAGTACCACGAACACCAGCGCCGCCGCATAAAAGGGCAGCACGCTGGGCTTTTGGGTGCGGATGATCTTGCTCATGGTCATTTCTCCTTGTCCGGGGCAGCGCGCCCCTTATGATATCCATAATACAACGTCCGCAAAAAAACGCAAGTATCCCGCAAAAGAATTTACAGCCTTGTCATCATTTTACGATCCAGTCCGCCAGCGCAGCGCCCCAAAGCTCCTCCAGCCGGGCGGGGCTGCAGGCGGCGTTGGCGGGGCTTGTACTTGGCAGACGGACAGCCGGGATGCCGGTAAGCGGCTGCTGATATTTTGTGTAGATACGGTAAGCTGTGGCACCGTTGCAGAACACTGCCCGGATGGGCGCTTTGCGCAGCAGCCCGGCGATATCGTTGGGCACCACATCCCGGATGGAGGCATCCGATGCGCCGGTGATCGTGCAGCTTTCCAGCGTGTCCCACAGCGCCAGCCCGTGGCGCAAAAGCAGCTGCTTTTTGGCGGCGATATCCTCCCGCGCGGGCAGCGGCTCCCCGGTCAGCGCCGCCAGCAGCGGCCAAAACCGGTTTTGCGGATGGCCGTAGTAAAAGGCCATCTCCCGGCTTTTGGGGCTGGGCCATGTGCCAAGGATCAACGCCCGGCTGCGGTCATCGTACACCGGTGCAAAGCTCATAAGCTGCCGCCTGCGCTTTCAATCTTGCCCCATGCAGAGCCAAAGTCCTTGCCGGAGGGCTCCGCGCGGGGGCCGTCGAACCACAGTTCCTCGATCAGTGCCGCCACGCCATCCTCCCGCACATCCCCGATGATCCGGTCGGCAGCGGCCTTGGCGTCCGGGGTGCCGTTTGCCATGCAGGCACTCAGGCCCGCGACTTTCAGCATCCCCACATCGTTGGCAGAATCGCCCACAGCCACGGCATCCGCCAGCGTAAGCCCCATCTGTGCACACAGGTCGGCAAGCCCTACGCCCTTATCCATGCCGCCGCGCACGATATCGTAGTAGCAGTAGCCGTCCGCGTTCTGCGCGCCCGTCTGCATCCAGTGCAGGCCAAGGTAGCCGTATTTTTCGTGGAAGCGCTCCACTTCCTGCGGCGGCATGGCGGCAAAGGCGGCGTGGGGCATATCCACTAGATGCCTGTCCTGATCCTCGCCGTCCACGCAGTCCAGCCCGGGGCTGTTCATCATCTGATAGCCGGTGTGTAGATACTCGTACTCGCAGTAGGCGTAATAAGCATCCCGGAAGTTGAATTGCAGCGGGTAGTTATAATCCTCACAAAAATCCACCAGCACATACATCTCCTCGCTGGTAAGTGGATGCTCGGCTATTACGTTGCCCTGCCTGTCCACCACGCAGGCACCGTTGCAGGTAATGGCGTAGTCGTACCGGATGCCGCCCAACTGGTTTTTGTCCCGGATGCCGGGGTAGGAGCGGCCGGTGCTGAGCACGAACTTGCCCCCGGCGGCTTGCAGCTTTTTTACCGCCTTTACCACCGCCGGGTGGGGCTTTGCTTCGCCAAAGGGCATCAGCGTGTTGTCGTAATCGCTTGCCAGAATCTTATATTGCATGGTCATCTCTCCTGTGTGCATCGTTTTCCCCCAGTATAACACATTTCAAAGTCCAGCGGGAGAGGGGGAATATTAAAAATGCCCTCCGCTTGCGCTCTGGGCAAATATAGCGGAAACTTCTTTTGATATAGGGCGTTTGTCGCGCTCTGCGGAGCGCTCCAAACGCATTTTTCACGGAAAGGGTCCGTAAAGACAAGATACAGACTTTCCCGCAGCGCCGCGCTTTCGCAGAAAGCGGCGCTGCAAATGCCGTTTTCCTCCGCAGGCGTTTCTGAACCCCAAAATTAAAAATAATATTTCCTTAGCTTATGCGCAAAGCAAACGCGGCGCGCATTTCAAATCGTTTTCTTCACGGGAAATCAGGCAAACACCGCCACAACCACCTGCATGGCTACGCCCACAAAGGCACCGGCAGCCCATGTCAGTCCGGTGATGAAGAGGTTCTGCTTCCAGGAGGGGTTTGCCCGCCAGAGAACGGCCAGGCCCACACCCGCGCCGGTGCACAGCCCTGCCACCAGACTGGAAAAGCGCAGCGCGCCCTCCACATACAGCTGGGTCAGCAGCACGCTGGCGGCGCAGTTGGGGATCAGCCCCACCAGAGCCGCCACCACCGGCTGGAAAAAGCCCATGCCGCCCAGCATCTCGGCGAACACGTCCTCGCCAACGCCCTCTACGATCATGCCGAACACCAGACTGAAAGCGAAGATGAACACAAAGATCTCCAGCGTGTGGCGCAGCGCCGCCTGCCAGATGGGCTTTTCGTTGCCCTCGGCATCGCTGTGCTCCTCGTGGCAGTCCACCTCGTCCGCATGGCCGGTGTAGCCGCCCCGCAGCCCCTTGGGCAGCACGCCCCGCAGCACAAAATCCAGCACAAAGCCCACCGCGATGGCGTACACCACCTTGATGACCATCAGGACGGCCAGCTTATCCCAGTAGGCGGGCATGGAGACCAGCAGCGGGATGGCTTCGTCGCTGGTGGCAAGGTACACCGCCATCAGCGTGCCCAGCGTGATGACCCGGGAGGCGTAGAAGTTGGACGCAATGGCGGAGAAGCCGCACTGCGGCACACAGCCCAGTACCGCGCCCGGCACAGCACCCCAGCGCCCGCCGCCCGCCAGCAGCGCCTCGATGCGCTCGCCGTGGCGGTGCTCGATATACTCGATCAGCAGGTAGGCCAGAAACAGAAAGGGCAGCATCTTGGCGGTATCCACCAAGGTTTCGCCCAGAACATCCAGAAACAGTTCCATAAATAATCGCTCCAAAGACCCGCAGGGGGTCGTCTCTCAACAATTTGCAATCAGCTTGCATTTTCGTGCAGGGTAGATTATACACGATATCCTTCCCAATTGCAATACCAAATTGCAAATTGATTGCAATTTTATGTTATGGAACGCTGCAGCGTGTAAAAAAGCCACCGGCATCTGCACATTTTTGCAGATGCCGGTGGCTTTTAGTATCCTTACCCCTTCAGCGGTACAAAGCCCACAAGGTCCTTGACCACCTCGCCGCCGATGATCAGACCGGCTACCGAGGGCACAAAGGCGTTAGAGCCCGGCACGGTGCGCCGTGCAGTGCACTTGCGCTGAGTGCCCGGGGGACAGATGCAGTGATCCTTGCAGCTGATGGAGTCGTCCTCGATGGGGGTCATGGCAGGCTCCTTGGAGTAGACCACCTTCAGGTGCTTGATCTTGCGCTTGCGGCACTCGGTACGCATCACCTTGGCCAGCGGGCAGACCGAGGTCTTGTAGATATCGGTCACCTCAAAGCGGGTGGGGTCCATCTTGTTACCTGCGCCCATGGAGCAGATGATGGGCGTGCCCGCCTCCTTGCACTTCATCACCAGCGCCAGCTTGCCGGTAACGGTGTCGATGGCGTCCACCACATAGTCGTACTGGGTAAAATCGAAATCGTCCTGCGTTTCCGGGCCAAAGAAGCATCGGTGGGTGGTCACCTTGATGTTGGGGTCGATATCGTGGATGCGCTGTTCTGCCACATCCACCTTATACTGCCCTACCGTGCTGCGGGTGGCGATGATCTGACGGTTGAGGTTGGTCAGGCAGACCTTATCGTCATCGATCAAATCCAGTGCGCCCACGCCGCTGCGTGCCAGTGCCTCCACCGTGTAGCCGCCCACGCCGCCAATGCCAAACACTGCCACCCGGGCGTGGTGCAGCTTTTCCATAGCCTCTGCACCCAGCAGCAGCTGGGTGCGGGAATACTGATCCTGCATTTTGTTCTCCTTACTTTTCTACGCGGGTGATAGTGCCGCCGCCCAGCACCACATCGCCCTGATACAGCACGGCAGCCTGTCCCGGGGTGGGGGCACGCTGGGGCTGGTCGAATTCCAGCCGGAAGCCGTTTTCTGCGGGGTAAACGGTGGCCTGCTGCTCGGCCTGATGGTACCGGGTGCGGGCAGTGACCCGCAGCGGCCCGGTCAGCGCCGGAATCGCGATCCAGTTCACATCCTCTGCGTAAACGATGCGGTCGAACAGCTCGCTTTCCGGCCCGACGGTGACAGTATTGGCCTGCATATCCTTACCGCAGACATACACCGGTGCACCCAGCGCAAGGCCAAGCCCCTTGCGCTGCCCCAGCGTGTAGCGCACTGCGCCGCTGTGGGTGCCCACCACCTTGCCGCTCCGATCCAGAAAATCCCCGGCAGGGTAGTGCTTGCCGGTAAACTGCTCCATAAAGCGGGCATAGTCGCCGTCCGGCACAAAGCAGATATCCTGACTGTCGTGCTTTTGGGCGTTGATAAAGCTGTGCTCCTGCGCGATCTTTCGCACCTCGGTCTTGTGCAGCGCACCCAGCGGCAGACGGATATGCGCCAGCTGCTCCTGCGTGAGATTATACAGCACATAGCTCTGATCCTTGCCCTCGTCCAAGCCCTTTTTCAGCAGCCAGCGGCCGGTTTCTGCGTCCTGCTCCACCCGGGCGTAGTGGCCGGTGACCACATACTCTATGCCGTGTTCTTCCGCCCAGTCCAGCAGGTGGCGGAACTTCATATATTTATTGCAGTCGATGCAGGGGTTGGGGGTACCGCCCGCCTCGTAGACGCGGATAAATTTTTCAATGATCTGTGCCCGGAAGTCGGCGGTGAAATCCAGCACCTGATACGGCATATCCAGTGCAAAGGCCACCTCGGCGGCGTCCTCGATATCCTTTTCCGAGCAGCAGGTCTGGTAGCCGGACTGTCCCAGCGTTTCGTTGTGGGTAAGCCGCATGGTGATGCCGGTGCAGTCGTAGCCCGCCTGCTGCATCAGACAGGCCGCCACCGAGCTGTCCACGCCGCCGCTCATGGCAATGAGGGCGCGGGGACGGTTTGCAGGGTTCTGAGTGGTCATAGGTTCTCCTTTTATGGGTTCAACATACTAAAGCAGTAGTATAATACTACCGCAGCATAAACCGCTTGTCAAGACGCCGGCATTTTCTGCCGCAAAAAGCGTTTTGCGCGGCATTATGATTTCTCGTTTGTCATTTTTTCTGCCGCAGCCAGCAGCGCCAGTTTTTCGTTGGGATATTCTGCGCGGATGACGCCGTCCAGCAGTGCTTCCAGCACCCGGCGCAGCGCAGGCCCTGCCGGGATGCCTACTGCCATCAGGTCGCGTCCGTTCACTGCCAGCTGGCTCACCCGGCAGCATACGCCGTCGGCCTCCAGCTGCCGTGCCCGCTGCGCCGCAAGGGCGCAATTTTGCGCATCCTGCGGGTGCAGCGCCGCGCACAGCGCACACAGCCGCTCCACGGTGCACAGCCCGTACTGCCCTAAAAGCAGCCGAAGGTGGATATCACCGGGGTGTGCAGAAGCTTTCTTCTCGAAGAAACTTCTGCACACGCCCTCCCCTGCCGTTTCCCGCACTAATACCGCGGTCTCCTCGATGCAGGCGTTAGAGCAGCGCAGCCGCTTGAGCACCCGGCGGGTGTCGACCTCGCCCAGAGCGCCCAGCAGCGCCGCCCAGCGTACCGGCAGATTTTCCTCTCCCGCCGGGCAGGCATCCACCACCGGCCTTGCGGCTTCAAGCGCTGCCGTGGTCAACTCCGGCAGCACCACCGCCAGCACGGCGGGCTCCAGATACGCCCCCGGCTGCGGGGCTGCCAGCAGCTTTGCCAGTTCCTCCTGAATGCGCTCGGCAGAGATGCAGTCCAAGTGCGGTGCCAGCTGCCGCGCCGCCCGGGCGGTGGCTGCATCCAGCGCAAAGCCGAACCTTGCGGCAAAGCGGTACAGCCGCAGAATGCGCAGCGCGTCCTCGGTAAACCGCTGCTGCGGCTCCCCCACCGCCCGCAGCAGACCGTTTTGCAGGTCTTTTTGCCCGCCAAAGGGGTCTACCAGCCCCTCGGCTGCATTATACGCCATGGCGTTGATGGTAAAATCCCGCCGGGCAAGATCCTCCCGCACGTCCGGTACGAACTGCACTTCGTCCGGGTGACGGCCATCGGTATAGCTGCCCTCGGTGCGGAAGGTGGTGGTCTCGTACAGCTGCCCGCCGTATTTGATGGTGACCGTGCCGTGCTGCAAACCGGTGGGGATGCACTGCTCTGCCCCGAACAACTCCATCACCTGCTGCGGCAGGGCACTGGTGCACAGGTCCCAGTCGTGGGCGGTGCGTCCCAATAGACTGTCCCGCACGCAGCCGCCTACGGCATAAGCTGCGTAGCCCGCCGCGTGCAGGGCGTCCAGCAGGGCAGCTGCCCCGGGGTCAAGTGTCAGCTTCATTCCTCGTTCTCCTCGTAATGCAGGGTGATGCGTTTGCCGTCAAAGCCGCATTCTGCCGCCGGGAAGATGCTCTGCGCCTGTGCAAGATGCTCCTCCGGGTCGGTGATCATGGGGGAATAGTGCACCAGCCACAGCCGCTTTGCCCCGGCCTTTGCCGCCAGCGCCGCGCTTTGGCCAAAGGTGCTGTGCCCCCACTGCGCGGCCTGCTCCTGCTGCTCCGGCAGGGCATAGGTGGCATCGCAGAGCAGCAGGTCTGCGCCCTGCGCCGCCTGTTCCAGCGCCGGGCAGGGGGCACTGTCGCCGGAAAAGACGAACCGCAGTCCCTTGCGGGGTGTGCCCAGCACCTCGGCGGGCTGCACCACACGCTCTGCCAGCGGGACAGCCTGTCCCCGCTGCAAAAGCCGCCACTGGGTCACCGGTACGCCCAGCGCCCGCGCCTTTTCCGGGTCGAATCTGCCCGCCCGGGGCAGTTCCAGCCGGTAGCCCAGACTGCGCACCCGGTGC
>OHLF01000209.1_pt1 | contig 24501 bp, 33 predicted proteins | sample 1569001 | NCBI WGS metagenome assembly OHLF01 (sample SAMEA3879541, study PRJEB24766) | human gut metagenome | biome: human-associated habitat; feature: feces | place: USA | collected 1985/1987
CGGCGGTGACGGCGATGCCCAGGAATAACCTCCAGCGCAATGCGGATTATTGGGCCCAGCGCATGAAAAACATGGAGGATGCGCTGCTGGACCAGTCTTACTCCTATGTGGAAAACCTTGAAAAGCAGTTTGCCGCCGCCCAAGCTGAGATTGAGCGGCAGATGGCCCGCTGGTATCAGCGCTTTGCCACCAACAACGAGATCGACCTGGCAGAGGCCAAGCGGCTGCTCAATTCCAAGGAGCTCAAGGAGTTTCACTGGACCGTGGCTGAGTACATCGCCTATGGTGAGCAAAACGCCATTGATGGTGCCTGGATGAAACAGCTTGAGAACGCCAGCGCCAGGGTGCACATCTCCCGGCTGGAGGCTCTAAAGCTCCAGCTCCAGCAGCAGGCAGAGGTCCTATACTCCAACCAACTGGACTATGTGGATGCCGCCGCCCGCAAGATGTATGAGGGCAGCTACTATCACACGGCCTTTGAACTGCAAAAGGGGCTGGGCGTGGGCTGGACCATGCAGGCCATCAATGAGGAAACCATCACCAAGGTGCTTTCCCGGCCCTGGACCACGGACAACCAGACTTTCCGTGATCGGTGCTGGACAAACAAGCAGAGCCTTGTGAACAGCGTCAACACCCAGCTCACGCAAATGGTCATCCGGGGCGAGGCCCCGGACCGTGCCATTTCTGCCATCTCCAAGCAGTTTGATGTGTCCAGGGCAAAGGCTGGCCGCCTGGTGATGACGGAAAGCGCCTATTTCTCCAGCGCCGGGCAAAAGGACTGCTACACGGCCCTGGATGTGGAGCGCTACAAAATCGTGGCCTCCTTTGACAAGGACACATGCAGCTTGTGTGCCGACATGGACGGCAAGGTTTTCAAGATGTCAGAGTACCAGGTGGGGCTCACCGCTCCACCGTTTCATCCGTGGTGCCGGTGCTGCACCTGCCCCTACTTTGAGGACATGGACGGCATGGGTGAACGCTATGCCCGTGACGCTGTGACGGGTGAGCGCTTCAAGGTGCCCGGCAACATGACCTATGACCAATGGAAAGCCCAGCAGGATGCTCTCCATGGTCAAGGAACTGTTGATAAGATGCAGAAAATCAGCTATAATGAAACCGCTGACAGAGCCCAGTTTGAAAAGTACAAGGAGCGCCTGGGTGCGGATGCACCCCGCTATTTCAAGGACTTCCAAGCCTTGAAATATGACCGTGCCGCCGAATACACAGACCTGGCTGGGCTCTATTCCTACAAGGGCCGTGTGCCGGAGGCCTCCAAGGTTGACTACAAGGCCTATAAGGCTGTAAAAGCCACCGGCGTGATTGGCACCGTTCGTGTGCCGCCGGAAACTATTGATGCGGACATCCTCACTTTCAATGATGCCCACGCCGCACGCCACGGCTGCACGCTGGACGATGCCAAGGGCTATGTAAGAGCCGCCAAGTGCACCGTGCGGCGCAAGCGCTGGGATGGTGTGAGCATCAACTGCTATTCTCTTGACGGTGCGGCATATATTGATGCTGATACCATGAAAGTCAAGACGGCATTTTCCGAAAAAGACTTTGACCCGACAACCAAGGCCATTGCGGAGGTATTCAGATGAACACAGTTTTTTGCCCTGTTACGGGTGGGCAAGTTGATGGGACCACTTGCCTGGAAATTGTCCTTGTGGCAGACCATGAGGCAAAGCCCTCTATTCTGCCCAATGGCATCACATGGAGTGAGGAGCAGCGTGAGCGGTGCCTCAAGTGCCCCTACCACGCTGATTTGGAGAGCTCCGAGGAGTAACCCCTTTTTGATGTTAAAAGCATCGTGCTGAAAATGCACGGTGCTTTTTTCATACCCAAATACCGCTGGCCCGGCGGACTACAAGATGGGCACTGCAACACCGGGACTGGCCGGATAAAAAGGACAGCAGACATGCAAGGAGGTAACAATCATGTTGGAATGGCTGAAAACCGTATTGGGGGATGCGTACACCCCCGAAATTGACACAGCAGTTTCTCAGGAGATCGGCAAGGGCTTTGTGGCCCGCACCGACTTCAACACAAAGACTGCCAAGGTCACAGAGCTGGAAACCGAGGTCAAGCAGCTCCGTGAGGGTATCAAGACCCGTGACACTCAGCTCTCCGAGCTGAAAAAGTCCGCCGGTGACAATGCCGAACTGCAAAAGCAGATTGACACGCTCACCCAGCAGAACAAGGACCAAAAAGCCGCCTATGATAAGGAGCTGGCCACGGTCAAGCTGACTGCTGCGGTGGATGCGGAGCTCACCGCTGCCGGGTCCAAGAACAACATCGCCGTCCGTGCGATGCTGGCGGACTTCCTCAAGGATGCCAAAGTGGTGGATGGCAAGGTCACCTCTAAGGAGAACGGTGAAACCATCACCCTGGGGGCCAAGGTCGAGGCGATGAAAAAGGACGCTGCTACTGACTTTATGTTTGGAGATGCGCCCAAGTATAACGGCTGGAAACCCGGTGAGAACGGGGACGGGGGCAAGCCCGGCAGCACCAAAAAGCTGTCTGAGATGTCCTACTCCGAGCTGACCGAGTACATGGCCAAAAACCCTGACGCAAAGCTGGAATAACCCCAACAACACAATCATTTCAAGAAAGGAAGTATTGAATTATGCCTAACGCTAAGTTTGACGCAAAATCTTTCAACCCTGAGGCTTTCAAGTACATCATGGACCGCATCCCCCGCACCCGCCTCAACGAAATCCGCAAGTCCAAGGTCCTGGTGGGCAACCCGGACATCCGTGCGGTGCTGGGCACCCAGAACGGCACCGGCTATGCCCGTGTGGCCGTGCGTGGCCTGCTGGACGGTGAGGCCGTGAACTATGACGGCCAGACTGACATCACCGCCACCTCCACCAAGACCTTTGAGCAGGGTGTGGTGGTCATTGGCCGTGCCAAGGCGTGGGTGGAAAAGGACTTCTCCTTTGACATCACCGGCGGCGTGGACTTTATGAACAATGTGGCCCAGCAGGTGGCGGACTATTGGCAGGACATTGACCAGGACACCATTCTGGCGGTCCTCAAGGGCGTTTTCTCCATGACCGGCGGCAAGAGCGGTGAGTTTGTCACCAAGCACACCTACTCTGTCAACGGCAACCTGGAGGCCTCCACCCTCAACAGCGCCACTGCCCAGGCCTGCGGTGACCACAAGAAAAAGTTTGCCATGATTTTCATGCACTCTGTTCCGGCCACCAACCTGGAAAACCTCAACCTGCTCACCGCTCTCAAGTACACCGACAAGGACGGTGTGACCCGTGACCTGACCCTCTACACCTGGAACGGCAAGCTGGTCATGGTGGATGACGGGATGCCTGTGGCGGCTGTTGCCGCCACCTATAAGCTGACCTCTGACACCGCCCTGGTGACCGGCAAGACCTACTACACCAAGAGCGGCACCAAGTACAACGCTGTGGCCTCCCCCAGCGTGGACAAAATTGCCACCTATTATGAGGTGGATGTCCCTGCCGGTGAGGAATACACCAGCTATGTCCTGGGTGAGGGCTCCATCAACTTTGAGGACCTGGGTGCTAAGGTGCCCTATGAGATGTACCGTGACCCCGCCAAGAACGGTGGCCAGGACACCCTCTACACCCGCCAGCGCAAGGTGTTTGCCCCCAAGGGCATCTCCTACGAAAAGACCAGCCAGACCACCCTCTCCCCCACGGATGCGGAGCTGTCCGATGGTGCCAACTGGGCTCTGGTCCACTCTGGTGAGGCCACTGAGAGCCAGCGCTCCTACATCAACCACAAGGTTATCCCCATCGCCCGCATCAAGTCCAGAGGCTAAACCATGACCGTGTATGAGGCCGTGGTGTCCCGGCTGGCCATGCTGGGCTACACCGTCACGGACAATGACGAAACCGGCCTCAATTTCCTCATAGACAAGTGTGAAAAGGACATCCTGGCAGACATCAATCAAAGGGTGCTGCCGGATGGCCTTTTCTATGTCCATGTGGATATGGTGGCCGGGCAATTCCTCTATGATAAGAAAGCCGCCGGTGGTCTGGACGGGCTGGAGGGCTTTGACTTCTCCGCCCCGGCCAAGAGCATCACGGAGGGTGATGTGGTCATCACCTTTGCTGGAGCCAGTGATGGAGCCAGCAGCGCTGAGGCCCGCTTTGATGCCCTGCTTGCAGGGCTCATGCGCCCGCCTGAGAGTACGCTGGCGGCTTTTCGGAGGATGAGATGGTAGTGGGGAGCCCCGCCCACAAAAAGGCCGTGCAGAGCCTCTGGGTGGGCAAAGCAACCATCACCGTGCTGGACGGGGTGCTCAACCCCGCCAATGGCCGCACGGAGCCCCAAGAGCGCATCCTGGCGGCAGATATCCGCTGCCGCATTTCCCACAAGTCTGTGGTGAGTACAGAGCCCAACGAGGAGGCCGCCCAGGTGGCTCAAAGCGTGGTGCTCTACATTGACCCCTCCGTGGACATCCCGGAGGGGTCTAAAATCACAGTGACCCAGAACGGCATGACCCGTGACTATGAACGGAGCGGCAAGAGCGCAGTGTATAGCTGCCACCAAGAGGTGCCGCTGGAGCTTTTCAAGGAGTGGGCCTGATGAACTGGGGAAACTGCGATTATAAGCAGCTCCAGCGCCTCCGTGACAGTCTGGCCACGCTCCAGAGCATGGACATGGACCGTTTCTGCACGGAGGTGTCAAAGGAGTTGGCCGCCCGCCTGCTGGCGCTGGTCATCCCCCGCACACCTGTGGGGCAGTACCCAAAATCCAGTGGCAAAAAGGGCGGCACCCTGCGCCGGGGCTGGACATCCAAAACCCAAGCGGATGCTGCCAGCAGAGGCGGCAGCAATGATGCGAAAGCCTACGCTGAGGCACTGCCAGTCAGAAAGTCCGGCAACGCCTACACCATTGAGGTCATCAACCCTGTGGAATATGCCAGCCATGTTGAGTTCGGCCACCGAACACGGGGCGGTGACGGCTGGGTGCCGGGCCAGTATTTCCTCACCCTGTCCGAGCAGGACCTTGAGAGACTTGCGCCGGGCGTGATTGAGAGAAAACTGGAGGCCCTGCTGCGGGAGGTATTCAATGGCTGAGATCAATTTCAACAGCATCTATGACGGCGTGAGCCTTGCGCTCCACGCCGCTTTTCCTGCCGCCCAGGTGCATGGCGGGAATGTCAAGCAAGGGCTCAAGCCCGGAGATTTTAATGTCATCATGCCTGGTGCCGGTCACGCCAAAGAGGTGGGCCAGAGGTACAAGCGGACACCCACGGTGGATGTGATTTACTACCCCAAGGCCGGGGATGCGGAGTGCTATGGCATGGCACACCGGCTGTCCTTAGTCCTGGGGAGCATCACAACCCCGGAGGGGGACATCATCCACGCCACCGGCTGTGAGTGGACACTGGCGGAGGATGCCCTGCATGTACTTTTGAGTTATGACCACTTCGTCCGTGTCCCGCTGGAGCAGGAGAACATGGAAACTCTCAAAATCAATGAGGAGGGATAAGCCAATGGCAAAAACCCAGACCACGGAGGCCAATGCCGCCGCCTTTACCAAGGCGCAGTTGGTGGCCTCTCAGAGATATGTCCACCGGCGGGACCTGATCGGCGCACTGCTGGAGGATGGCAAGACCTACACCTTGAATGAGGTGGATGCGCTGATTGAAAAGTTTATGAAAGGCAAGGTGAGATAAATGGCTCTTGGCGGAGGTAACTGGCTGACCCAGAACAAGGTCCTGCCCGGCAGCTACATCAATTTCTCCAGCGTGGTAAAGGCATCCGCCACTCTGTCTGACAGAGGCTATGCGGCAGCGCCCTTTGTTCTGAGCTGGGGCCCGGAGGGTGAGGTTTTCCCCGTCACCTCTGGTGAGTTTCAGAAGAACAGCAAGGCCATCTTCGGCTATGGGTATGACCACCCCAAGCTGCTGGCCCTGCGTGAGATTTTCCAGCACGCCACCACCGTCTACTGCTGGCGGCTGGGCAACGGCGAAAAGGCAAGCTGCACCTATGCGGATGCCAAGTACCCCGGGGTGCGTGGCAATGACCTCTCTATTGTCATCGCCTCCAATGTCGATGACACCAGCGCATGGGATGTGAGCACCTACCTGGACGGCCAGTGTGTTGACACCCAGACGGTCAAGGCGGCCACTGATCTGGTGGCCAATAACTATGTGGTTTTCAAGACCAGCGCCACGCTGGCGGCCACTGCGGGCACCAAGCTGACCGGCGGCGCTGATGATGCGGCAGTCACCGGCGAGGACCACCAGGCTTTCCTGGATAAGCTGGAGGCCTATGCTTTCAACACCCTGTGCTGCCCGGCCACGGAGAGCACCGTGGTCAATCTGTATGTCAAGTACACCCAGCGCATGAGGGATGAGGTGGGTGCCAAATTCCAGCTTGTGGCCTGGAAACCCAGCGCTGACTATGAGGGCGTGATTGGCGTGTGGAACACCGCCACCCACGCCACCATTGCCAATGTGGACACCCAGGCGGTGGTCTACTGGACTACCGGCGCACATGCTGGCGTGGCCGTCAACAAGTCCCTCACCAATGCCAAGTATGACGGTGAGCTCATTCTGGACACCGAATACACCCAGGCAGCGCTTGAGGCGGCTCTCAAGGCGGGCAAGTTTATGTTCCACAATGTCAACGGGGTCACCCGTGTGCTGGAGGACATCAACACCCTGCTGACCCTCTCCGACACCAAGGGAGAGGTTTTCCAGTCCAACCAGACCATCCGTGTGTGTGACCAGATCGCCAATGACACGGCGGTGCTGTTCAACACCCGCTATGTGGGCACCGTGCCCAATGATGCCTCTGGCCGTGCCTCCCTGTGGGGCGATGTGGTCAAGCTCATCCAGGAGCTTGAGAAAATCCGTGCTGTTGAGAACTTTGACCCCGACACGGTGACCTGTGAGCAGGGTGACAAGAAAAAGGCAGTGCTGCTGACCATCAACGGCCTCAACATCATCAACGCCATGGCCCAGCTCTACATGAGCGTTATCATTCAGTAAAGGAGGATTGTGACACATGGCTGACAAAATCTCTATGAACACCCAGGATGCCGTGAGCGCCAACTTTGCTGAGTGCTTTGTGACGCTGAACGGCACCCGCTACTCCATGCTGATGGCCAAGGAGTTTGAGGGCAAGGCCTCCATCAACACCAAGGAAGTCTACCGTCTGGGCAATCCCGTGATCAGCCACAAGGCCCAAACCATTGCCCTGGCTTTCTCCATGACGGTCTATAAGTGCACGGAAATCTTTGACCAGGTGGTTGAGGACTTCATCAAGACGGGTGTGATGCCTACCTTTGACATCCAGACCTCCAACGATGACCCTGCCACCTCCGTTGGCCGGAGCACCAAGATTTACAACAACTGCGTGCTGGACGGTGATGTGATGCTGTCCATGTTCAACGCAGAGGGTGACTTTGTGGAGCAGACCCTTGAGGGCTACTGCGACAGCTTCACCCGCCCCGAAAAGCACACCAACCCGTCCTATATGTAAGGGCGGCCAACTAAAGGAGGAAATCATCCATGAGTAACCTGTCCGCATTTATGCACGCCAATGTTGAGCAGATCGAAAACTACAAGTTTGCCGCCTCCCCCCGTTTCAAGGGGGAGGATGGCAAGCCCATGTTGTGGGAAATCTGCTGCATCTCCGCTGATGAATACGCCCGCATCCGTAACTCCTGCATCCGGCAGGTGCCGGTGCCCGGCAAAAAGGGCCAGTACACCCAGCAGCTTGATAGCTACGCTTTCCAGGCCAAGGTGTGCGCCCGCTGTACGGTGTTCCCGGACCTGAGCAACGCAGAGCTCCAGAATGACTGGAGTGTTGCCAAGCCGGAGGAGCTGCTGGGCAAGCTGCTCATCGGCGGTGAGTTTGATGACTATGTGACGGAAGTTTTCCAGCTCAACGGTTTCAAGACTGAGAATGAGCTGGTTGATGAGGCAAAAAACTAATAGAGGACGGTGACCCAGAGGCCAGCTATGCACACTTCTGTCTGCAAAAGTTTGGCTGGGAGCCGTCCAAGTTTTTGAGCCTGCCCGTCAAGGAGCGTGCTTTTGTCATCGCCTCTATTGATGCCCGCTGTGCGGCGGAGCGAAAAAAAGAGGCGGAACTCAAGAACAAGGCAAAACGCAAATAAGGCTCCCGTCCTGAGCGATACAGGGCGGGAACTTTTCCCAAGGTGGTGAAACTATGGCAACTATCAGATCGCAAATGGTCCTCAATGACGGGATGAGCGCCGTGCTCAAGAGGATAACCTCCGCACTTGACACTACGCTCAACGCCTTTGAGCAGGTCCAGCGTGCCTCTGGCAGAGCTGTTGATGCCGCCCAGATCGCACAAGCACGCTCCCAGCTTGTGGGAGCAAATGCCGAAATCCAGGAGATGGCGGACGGCTACCGCAGAGCCGCAGAGCAGGAGGAAAACCTCAACCGAGGCCTCCGCACCGGCGGCTCCCTGGCAGATGGTATGCTGGGCAAGGTCAAGACCCTGGTGGCCACACTGGCCGCCGGTGCCGGGCTCAATAAGCTCATCGGCCTCTCTGACCAGATGACCAGCACCACCGCCCGCCTGTCTTTACTTGTGGATGACGGCGGCAGCGTGGATGAGCTGGAGGCCAAAATCATGGCCTCTGCCCAGCGCTCCAGAGCTGCCTACCTTGACACGGCATCTGCTATTGCCAGCATGGGCGCAAACGCTGGAGCCGCTTTCAGCTCCAATGATGAGCTCATTGCTTTTATGGAGCAGGTCAACCGCCAGTTTACCATTGGCGGCGCATCCGCCCAAGGGCAGGCGGCGGCCATGCTCCAGCTCACCCAGGCAATGGCGGCAGGCGCTCTGAGAGGCGAGGAGCTAAACTCCATCCTTGAAAATGCGCCCGGCATCGCCAGAGCCATTGAGCAGTACATGGGTATTGCAGAGGGCTCCATCAAGCAATATGCCCAGGAGGGCCAGGTCACCGCCGAGGTGGTCAAAAACGCCCTTTTCTCTGTGGCAGATGAAACCAACGCCAAGTTTGAGAGTATGCCCATGACCTGGGCGCAAATCTGGACCAACATGCAAAACCGGGCGCTCCAGACATTGGACCCCGTTCTCAACAAGCTCAACAAGCTGGCCAACAGTGAGCAATTCAGCACGGTGGTAGACGGAGCCTTGAACGCCTTGGCCACCATCACGGCCCTTGCCTCCGGCACCCTTGATGTGTTCGTCAACATCGGCTCTGCCGTGGTTGATAACTGGTCTGTGATTGAGCCTATTGCCTGGGGCCTTGTGGCTGCACTTGTAGCCTACAACGCCGTGGCGCTCATCACTCAGGCCATCAATGGCGCTGTGGCGCTCTCTGCTGGCGTGAAAGCGGCGGCAGAGATGATGAGCACTGGGGCAACCTTTGCCGCTACGGCGGCACAGTACGGCCTCAATGCGGCCCTGCTGGCCTGCCCCATCACCTGGATAGTGGTGGGGGTCATCGCCCTTGTGGCGGGCATCATCGCCCTGTGCAACTGGATTGCTAAGACCACCGGCGTGGCGGCCACGGGCTTTGGAGTTATCACCGGCGGCATCAATGTGGCCATTCAAGCCGTGTGGAACGCCATGCTTGTGGTGGCCAATGTGGCCATTGGCATCTGGAACGCTCTGGGTGCCTGCTGCTCCAACATCGGCACCGCTTTCCACAATGTCATCTCCAATGTGCAAGGCTGGTTTTACGGCCTGCTGTCTACCGCCCTCACCGTTGTAGAGGGCATCTGTGCGGCTTTGAACAAGCTGCCCTTTGTCGAGTTTGACTACTCCGGCATTTCCGCAAAGGCGGATGAATACGCCGCAAAATCGGCGGAGGCCTATGGCAGTGTTGAGGAGTACCAGAACATTGGGGACGCTTTCACCAAAGGCTACAACACCTTTGACACATTCACGGATGGCTGGGCTTCTGATGCTTTCAAGGCCGGTGCATCGTGGGGTGACGGTGTGGCTGATAAGGTGAGCAGTTTCTTTGACTTCGGCGGGGGCGGCACCGGCGGCACGGACCTTGGCAGCGGTTTTGACCTGAGCAGCATTGCTGACAACACCGGGCTGACCGCTGACAACACCGGCAAGACTGCAGATGCTCTGGCCGTGACGGAGGAACAGCTTGAATACCTGCGGGACATTGCTGAACGGGATGCAATCAACCGTTTCACCACCGCAGAGGTCAAGATTGACATGACCGGCATGACCAACAGGATTGACGGCAGCACTGATCTGGACGGCGTTATCAGCCAGCTCACCGAGGGCTTTACTGAGGCGCTGGTCACTGCCGCTGAGGGGGTACACGCATGAGCTATTCCTGTTATCTTGGCGGTGTGGAGTGGCCCACTCCCGCCAAGCTGACTGTGAAAATCAAGGGCAAAAATAAGACGCTCACACTGCTCAACGAGGGTGAGATCAATTTCCTCCGCACCCCTGGGCTGAGTGAGATTGTGCTGCCGGTGACGCTTCCCATGCTCACCGGCAGCCGGTCCCCCTCCTACTACATGGGCGTGCTGGAACGGCTCAAGACCTCCAAGGGCACCACCCAGTTTATTTTGGTGCGGCGCTCCCCGGACGGACGGCGGCTGTTCGACACCAACATGACCGTGAGCGTGGAGGACTACAACATCACAGAGGATGCCAAGGAGGGCCTGGATGTCAGCGTGGACATCAACCTCAAGCAATGGCGCTCCTACGGCACGAAAACGGCCAAGGTCGAACAGCCCAGCACCGACACGGGCAAGCAGACCGTGACCGTGGAAAAGGAGCGGGATGCCAGCACGGCCCCCTCCGCTAAGACCTACACCGTGAAAAAGGGTGACACCCTCTGGGCCATCTCCGCCAAGTATTATGGCGCTGGGGCCCAGTACACCAAAATCTACGGGGCCAACACGGACAAAATCAGCAACCCCAACCTCATCTATCCTGGGCAGGTGCTCACCATCCCATGAGCTATGAGTTGCTGATACAACATGGTAGCAATATCATGTACCCACCCACGGTGGAGGGTGTCACCATTGAGTGGGAACGCAAAGGCCAGCCGGGCAAGCTCACCTTTGAGGTGGTAAAGACCCCAGGCCTGAGCTTTCAAGAGGGGGACCCCTGCCGTTTTTCCGTGGACGGCACCCCCGTCTTTTATGGCTTTGTCTTTGAGAAATCCCGCAAGGGCAACAACCCCAATGTCATCAAGTGCGTGGTGTATGACCAGCTTTATTACCTCAAGAATAAAGATACCTATGTCTACACCAACAAGACGGCCTCTGAGGTCATCAAAATGGTGGCGGAGGACTTCCAGCTCAATGTGGGAGAGCTTGAGGACACGGGCTACAAGATTGCCAGCCGTGTGGAGGACAATCAAACCCTGTTTGACATCATCCAAAACGCCCTGGACGAAACCCTAAAGGCCACCGGGCAGATGTATGTGCTCTATGACAATGTTGGAAAGTTGACCCTCAAGAGCCTGGGCAACATGAAACTCAACATGCTTGTGGATGAGGACACCGCCGGTGACTACGACTATAAGAGCTCCATTGCCACCCAGACCTATGACAAAATCAAGCTCTCCTATGAGAACAAGGAAACCGGCAAGCGGGAAATCTATATTGCCCAGGATGGCTCCCACATCAATCAATGGGGTGTCCTGCAATATTATGAGAAACTGGACAGCAAGGCCAACGCCAAGGCGATGGCGGACGCTCTCCTGGACCTCTACAACACCAAGACCCGCACCCTCAAGCTCCAGGATGTCCTTGGTGACATCCGTGTGAGGGCGGGCACGCTGCTGGTGGTCATGCTGGGCCTGGGTGACATCAATGTGTCCAACTACCTCATGGCCGAACAGGTCAAGCACACATTCAACGATGGGCAGCACCTCATGGAGCTCAAAATGCGAGGTGGTACATTTGTCGCTTGACATCAATGAGCTGGTCCGTGCTGTGAAACAGGCGGCGGTGGAGGCGGTCAAGGCGGACGGCCCCATGGCCGTGAGCTTTGGCACTGTGACATCCGCCTCCCCGCTGAAAATCCAGGTGGACCAGAAAAAGACCTTGACGGAGGCCCAGCTCATCCTCACCAACAATGTCCGGGACTTCAATGTGGACATGACGGTGGACCACCAGACGGAAAGCCAGAGCGGCGGCAGCGGAGAGGCTGCTTTTGCCGCCCACCAGCACGCCTACAAGGGCAGGAAAACCTTTAAGGTGCACCTGGCCCTCAAGGCAGGGGAAAAGGTCATCCTCATCTCCTGCGATGGCGGGCAAAAATACATTGTCCTGGACAGATGGGAGGCACCTTGATGGGAACGCTACCGACAACTGGAGAAAACCTTGACCTCATCGGCTTTGAGCTGGAGGAGCAGCCCAGCTATACTCACAAGCTGGACATTGAGGGGCAACGGGTGGCGGGCATGACCGACAAGCGGGAGGCCCTGCGCCAAGCGGTCTATCTCATTCTCAATGTGGAGCGCTACGCCTACCCCATCTATTCCCGCAATTATGGCTCCGAGCTGGTTGACCTGATCGGCCAACCTATGGACTACGCCATGAGTGAGATGAAAAGGCGCATCACGGATGCCCTGATGCAGGATGACCGCATCACCGGCGTGGATGACTGGACCTTTGAAACCGGCAGAAAGTCCGTGCTGGTCCGCTTTACCGTCTACACCATTTATGGAGAGCTGGAGGCCACAAAGGAGGTTGAGATTTAACCATGTTTGAAACCAAGACCTATGAGGCGCTGCTGGCCAGCGCCTTGGCCAGGGTGTCCTCCGGCATCGACAAGCGGGAGGGCTCCATGGTGATGAACGGTGTGGCTCCGTCCATGGCGGAGCTGGCCCAGCTCTACATTGGGCTGGACTTCGTTTTCACCGCCACATACCTGGCAACAGCGCCCCGTGAATATCTCATCAAGCGGGCCGCTGACCGTAACATGAGCCCCTACCCGCCCAGCGCCGCAGTGTTCCGGGCGGAGTTTAACATTGAGGTGCCGGTGGGCACCCGTTTCTCCTGCGAGGACCTAAACTTTGTGGTGACGGCCCGCATGGACACCTCCGAGGACACCGCCACCGGCCTGAGCCACCGGGTCACCTGCGAAACAGCAGGGGCCCAGGCCAACGGCTACACCGGCCAGCTCATCCCCATTGAGTATGTGGACGGGCTGACCCATGCAGAGCTGGTGGAGCTGCTAATCCCCGGAGATGATGAGGAGGACACGGAGGTTTTCCGCCAGCGTGTCCTTGACAGCTTCAAGTCCCAGGCCTTTGGCGGCAACCAGGCTGACTACATCGAAAAGGTGAAAGCCATGCCCGGCATCTCCGCCGTCAAGGTGCACCCGGTCTGGAACGGGGACATTGCGCCGTCCACGCTCATCCCGGATGCTACTGTCACAGCCTGGTACACCAGCGCCATTGCGGGGCTCAGTGAGCCCGTGGCGGCCTGGCTCACCGCCGTCTACACGGCGGCGCTCAACAAAAAGCTGACGGTGGGCGGCACCGTCAAGCTGGTGCTGCTGGCATCCAATAACACTGCCCCCTCTGAAACCCTCATTGATGAGGTGCAGACGGCGGTGGACCCCACCGAGAACGCCGGGGAGGGTCTGGGACTTGCCCCCATCGGCCATGTGGTCCATGTGACCGGCGTGGAGCCAGTGCCGGTGAGCATCACGTTCAATCTGACCTATGCCTCCGGCTGGAACTGGGAGGCCATCAAAAGCTATGTGGAGGCCGTCATTGACGGCTACTTTGCAGAGCTGGCGGGCACCTGGGCCACTTCGGACCACCTGACCGTCCGTATCTCCCAGATTGAAAGCCGCATCCTCTCCGAGTGCTCCGATATGATAACGGACATTGCTGACACGCAGATCAATGGCAAGGAGGAAAACCTTGTGCTGGGTGCGGACAGCATCCCGGTGAGGGGGGACATCAATGGATAGAAAGCTCCTTGACTACCTCCCCCCGGTGCTCCGTGAGGTGCTTGAGTTTCAAGCCATCAATGCCGCCAATGAGCCGGAAATCTCCATTGCGTGGGACGCTCTGGCCCTGGTCCTTGCCAACCAATTCCTGGACACGGCAACGGCCAGCGGCGTGGCCGTGTGGGAGCGTGAGCTGAATATCCGCCCCAAAGACACGGACACGCTGGAGGTCCGCAAGGCACGCATCAAGGCCCTGTGGAACTTGGAGCTGCCCTACACTCTGCCCTGGCTCAAGAACTGGCTCACCGGCCTCTGCGGTGAGCTGGGGCATGAGGAGAGCATTGTGGACTACACCATCAACATCCAGCTTGACTACACCGTCCTGCCGGATGCGGATGCCCTGGCGGCGGAAATCCTGGACATGCTCCTCATGGTGCGCCCGGCCAACATGCGGGTGCTGATGACATCTTTTTTGCAGTCATACGGCACCGTCACCTGCGGCGTTTACACCGAGTATGAGGATGAGGTCAACATCTGGCCCATGATGGTCCATGAGATGGAAAGCGCCGGCAAGTCCATTGCTGTGGGTGCTCTGGAGTATCACAACACTGTGGAGATTTACCCACAAGAATAGGAGGAAAAAGCACTATGCCCAATGAAACCAAAAACTATGGCACCGTTATCACCACGGCGGGCGCTGCGCTAATCGCCAAGTGCATCTTGAACGGCGGCAAGGTCAACATCAAGACTGCTGCTGCCGGTGACGGCGGCGGTGAGTATTATGAGCCCACCGTGGCCCAGACCGCCCTCCGGGGCAAAAAGTGGGAGGGCGATGTGGCCAGCGCCGCAGTCAGCACCACCAACGCCAACATGATTGATGTGAAAATCACCATTGATGACAGCGTGGGCGGTTTCACCATTCGTGAGATGGGCCTCTTTGACGATGACGGCACGCTCATTGCCATCTGCAACACCCCCGACACAGAAAAGGTGTCCACGGATGGCGGCGTGTCCGGCAAGCTCACCATGATTATGCACATCGTTGTGGCGGATGCCTCCGTTGTCAGTTTCACCATCACCCCGGCCCTGGACACTGTAAGCCGGGCGGAGATGGAGAGCGCCCTGGCAGAGCACAACACCAACGGCACCAGCCACTCCGACATCCGGGCACTGGCGCTCAATGCTGTGCAGCAGGGCGATGTCTACACTAAGCCGGAGGTCAACGCTTTGGTGGGGGGCGCTGTGAATGAGCATAACAACTCCGACACAGCACACGCCAGCATCCGTGTGGACCTCACTGGGCTGGACAGCCGCCTCAAGACGCTGGAGTTGAAATATGGCACCAATGTCACCGGCAGCAGCTTTGAGGTCACCTTTGCTACGCTGACGGATGTAGTGGTCACCGGCGTATGGAATGAGGAACTTGGCCGAATTGAGTTTTAAGATGCGGAGGTGAACAAGATGCGGAGAGGCACAAACCCTGTGCTGACCTTTGAGCTGCCGGAGGCAATCACTATATCTGCCCTGTATATCACTTTTCAGCAGAACAGGCAAACTGTGCTGGAAAAGGACCTCACTGCTGTCACCTATGACAAAGAAAACGGCATCATCACGCTGCCGCTTTCCCAGGAGGACACGCTCCTCTTTTCGGAGCTTGAGCCGGTCTGGGTGCAAATCCGCCTGCGGGACAATCTGGACAACGCCATTGCCTGTGAGCCCATGCGGGTCAATGTGGGGGAGATATTCAAGGACGGGGTGATCTGATGTGACCTATGCAGTAAACTTTGAAACCACACCCAGGACCATTGCAGTCAAGCTCTCCACCGGCGGCATGGTGCGGGACCGTGTGCAAAATATTCTAAAGGAGGAAATTTGATCTATGGCCACAACCACTCTGGGCAACAAAGCCGTGGGCAGTATCATCCAGCTTAAAGAAAACGGTAAGCTGGTGAGCTTTTATGTTGCCAAGCACAACTATGAAAATGGCCTCAACGGCATGGGCCGCACCCTGGTGGTCCGCAAGGACTGCTATGACAGCCGCCAGTGGCACAGCTCCAATGTCAACGCTTACGCATCCAGCGCCATTGATAGCTGGCTCAACAGAACCTACAAAAACCTGCTTGACGCAGACATCCGTGGGGTCATCGGCACCACTAAAATCAAGTACACCCCCGGCAACGGCAACAACGCCGTTGGCACGCTGGAGCGTGCCATCTTCCTGCTGTCTGCCACTGAGCTGAACAGATCGGCAAGCTGGTTTAATGTGGAGGGCACGGCGCTGGAAATCGCCAGCTCTCTCCAGATCGCCTACATGAACGGCAGAGCCGTTGTTCAGTGGACCCGCTCCCCGTACACGAGCGACACCAACATCGCCGTTTACTTGTTCACCAATGGCAGTGTCTACAACCACGACTGCACCGGCGTCTTCGGGTCCCGCCCCGCTTTCACTCTCCCCTCCACCCTCTCTGTGAGCGATGACGGCACTGTGTCCGTCAACACTGCGCCCGCCATCACCAGCTCCACGGCCAATGGCTCCAACCTGGGCACCAAGACGGCGGGCTTTAACTTCCAGTACACGGTCAACGATGTGGACGGGGACACTGTGACAGTCAAGGAGTACCTGGACAATGTGCTCAAGCGTACCTACACCGCCACGCTGGGACAGGTCAACACATTCCAGGCTGTTACCGCTGCCAACTGGCAGAAAATCCTCAACGGCTCCCACACCCTCAAGGTGGTGGCCAATGATGGCAAGGCTGACAGCACCGCCTACACGGTGACCTTTGCCAAAAAGGTGACCAAGGCCACTGTGACGCTGGCAGCGCCGCTGGGGGCGGATGATGCCATTTCTGTGATGGTTATGAACATCGTGGGCACCCTGCCTGCGGATGTGGTCATGGAGGTGCTGGTCACAAACAACGCCAAGGACACCACCCCCGTCTGGGAGGATGCCACGGCGGATGTCAAGAATGGCGCAAACCATGTGTTTACCAATAAGACCGCCGCCAACGGCTTTGCGTTCAACTTCAAGCTCTCTGTTGAGCGTGGAGCCAGCGACACCGGCGGATATATTTCTAACATCGGAGGTGCTTTTGAATAATGGCTGTTTACTATGACAACACGAGCCTCAAGGCAAAGCATGAGCGCAAGCGCTCCTTGGAGGACCTGACCAAGGAAAACAAAGAGCTCAAGACCCGGCTCCAGGCAACGGAGGAGGACTTGACCAACACCCAGGTGGCCCTCACGGAGGTCTATGAGCTGCTGGCAGGAGGTGGAGCGAATGGATAAGGTATATGCCGCCCTCATCCGCAAGGGCCTCAAGACCATTGATGACGCGCCGGACAAGCTGAAGGATGCAGTTCAGGCACTTCTGGACGGTGACAACTGATGCTTCATCAGCTGATCATAAAAATTTTATTCAGAAAGGATGTGAACACAATGGCAGTCATCTATGCAACTTTGATCATCAAAGGCAAAAAGACTTTTGCTGATGTCCCTGACAAGATCAAGGACAAGGTAAAGGAAGTCCTGATTGACCTGGATTGCCCTGAACTGGCTGAGTAAACAGCAAGACAGGGAAACTATCAGGTAACACACAAAAACCGTTATATGGGCTTATATGAAGCACACAGACGGTAAAAACGACAAAGTGAACATAGAACGGCACTGCAATCACCAGATCACAGTGCCGTTCTATGTGTTCACAGACAATGAAAAGGAAGGAAGTGGACTATGGCAATTAAACAGTACAGTCTTGCCAAGGACGGGGCGGTGCTGCTGGCACCGGGTTTCAAGGTGCGGGAGCTGCGCTGCAAGGATGGCTCTGACGAGATCCTTGTGGATGATGCGCTGGTGCTGCTGCTCCAGTGCATCCGGGAGCATTTCGGCAAGGCGGTGACCATTACCAGCGGCTACCGCACCCCTGCACATAACGCCAAGGTGGGCGGCTCCAAGAGCAGTCAGCACCTGCTTGGCAGGGCGGCGGACATTCAGGTGGCGGGCACCAGCGTGGAGGACGTGGCCGCCTACTCCGAGCGCCTGATGCCGGACTGGGGCGGCATCGGACGCTACCCCGTCAAGGCGGGCAGAGCTGCCGGCTGGGTACACGTTGACACCCGACCGAACAAAAGCCGGTGGACGATGTGAGGAGGCGAGCCGTGAAAGACTATGTATGTTTTGCCATCGGCGCGATCGGCAGCATGATCGCCAGCCTTTTCGGCGGCTGGGACGCATCCCTGCAAACGCTGGTCATTTTTATGGCCATCGACTACATCACCGGTCTGATCGTGGCGGGAGTTTTCCACGCAAGCCCCAAGACCGAGACCGGCACGCTGGAAAGCCGCGCAGGCTGGAAGGGGCTGATCCGCAAGGGCGAGACCTTGCTGATCGTGCTGGTTGCCTGCCGTCTGGATGCCGTGATGGGCTCCAATTTCGTGCGGGACGCTGCCGTTATCGCGTTCGTGGCCAATGAAACGATCTCTATTATCGAAAATGCGGGCTTGATGGGGCTGCCGATCCCGGAGGTCATTATCAAGGCCGTGGATATTCTCAAGCAAAAAGCAGAAAGCTCCACAGAGCAGAAAGGATCTAACCATGTCTAAGTATCACATCTCTACCGCAACCATCGCCCGCACTGCTGTCCTGCTGCTGGCCCTGACCAACCAGATCCTGTCGGCCTGCGGCAAGCCCGTGCTGCCCATCGAGAGCGCCACCGTGGAGCAGCTGGTGACCGCCGGCATCACCACCGTGGCCGCGCTCATCAGCTGGTGGAACAACAACAGCTTCACCGCTGCCGCGATCCAGGCGGACAAGTACCTGGAGAGCAAGAAGAGCCAGGTCAACAAGTAAGGCCGCTACACTACTTAGCCGCTCCGGCGGCAGGCCGAAAGGCCGCATAGCATAACAACAGCCCCGTGGTTCCGCTTTTCCGGCGGTTCCATGGGGCTGTTTTTGCATTTACTAGTCGATCAGAACACGGAGTTCCCGCACCACATCCTGCAGCTCACGGCAAAGCCGCTCCACTTCCGGGAAGTCATCCATGACACCTGTAGCCTGTATGCGTTTGATATCTTGCTGTGCTTTGGCAAGAGCTGCGCAAATCTGTGTGCAGTTTTCCTCGGAAATGTTCATGATAATCACCATTTTATTTTAGAGTGGGTTGCGAAGTGGGTTTGTACAAAAGAAAAGCACCCAGAAACTTACGCTTCTAGGTGTTATTTCTTGGTGGGCGCGGGTGGATTCGAACCACCGAAGCTGAAAGCAGCAGATTTACAGTCTGTCCCCATTGGCCACTCGGGAACACGCCCCTATTCATTTTTGCAGTCGTGTGGACTGCCTGTATATGTTACCACTGAAAGCACAATTTGTCAACCCATAATTTAGGCTGGGCGCAAAAAAAGAAGAAATAAAGGCAAAGATCACAAAAGCCCTCCCGTCCAGGTACGCTTTGCAGCGTCCGGGCGGGAGGGCTTTTCAGCCTAACAAAAAATCAGGAGAAGATCACTTCTGGTTCTTCATGTAGATGTGGTGCGGCAGACCGGCGATGTACAGCGGGGTCAGCTCGGCTTGAATCAGGGGACGGGCATAGTCCAAGAAGTCCTCAGTCATCTGAGTGTGGTTGTTGTTCATCCAGCTCAGAGGAACCTTCTTTTCCAGGTTGGCGACCTCGCTGATGGGATGCAGCTCGGTGGTGCACTGGTAAGGATTGTTGGAGATGCGCTTCAGAGCCACCATCTGACCGGTAACACCCTCAAAGGCTGCCTTGGCGGCAGCACCACCCACCTGATAGGCCTCGGTGATGTCGGTGCGGCTGGTCAGATGGCCTGCGCAGCGCTGCAGGGTGGAAAGCTCGATGCAGCGAGTCTTGGTGTCCAGATTGCGGGCCACCACATTGGCCAGATACCGTGCGGTACCGGTCAGCGCCTTGTGGCCGAAAGCGTCCACTGCGTGCACATCATCCGCCAGCTCACAGACATAGCGGCCATCCTCCAGCTTTACGCCCTCGGACACGGCAATGACAATGCTGGGCTTCTTTTCCTGCATCACACGCACCTTTTCCACAAAGCGCTCCACGTTGAAGGGAACCTCGGGCAGGCAGATCATGTCCACGCCCTCGCAATCGTCGCTCTTGGCCAGTGCGGCGGCAGCGGTCAGCCAGCCGGCGTTGCGGCCCATGATCTCCACCACGGTAACGTACTTGGTGCCGTACACGGTGGCGTCGCGGATGATCTCCTTCATCACAACGCCGATGTACTTGGCCGCAGAGCCGTAGCCGGGGGTGTGGTCGGTGACCATCAGGTCGTTGTCGATGGTCTTGGGCACGCCCATAAAGCGGATGTCGCTGCCAACGCGCTGGCCATAGTCAGCCAGCTTGCCGATGGTGTCCATGGAGTCGTTGCCGCCGATGTAGAAGAAGTAGCCGATGTTCAGCTTTTCCAGAATGGCGAACAGCTTTTTGTACACCGCCTCGTCATCCCGCCAGTCGGGCAGCTTGTAGCGGCAGCTGCCCAGATAGCTGGACGGCGTGCGCTTGAGCAGCTCGATATCCAAGTCATCGGTCAGCAGGGTGGAAAGATCCACCACCCGCTCCTCCAGCAGACCGGCAACACCGTTGCACATACCGTACACAACGTCTGCGCCGCGGTTCTTGCAGCTTTCAAAGACACCCGCCAGACTGGCATTGATGACAGAGGTGGGGCCGCCGGACTGACCGACAATTGCGTTTTTTCCCATGATGATTTCTCCTTTTTTGTTTTTTCTGTTTCGGCTATAAAAACGTGCAGTCGCACGAAAACAGACACGGAAGGAAAAGGCGGATCACAGACGGATGTGGCGGGGGGTACCGTTCACATACACAGGGGTCACCTCGTCCAGGATCAGCGGACGGGCATACTCCTCAAAGGCTTCGGTCACCTGCATCCCGTCCGGAGTGATCCATTCCAGCGGGACCTTCTTTTCCAGATTTGCCACCTGCTGCACATCCACAGACTCGGTGATGCACTGATACGGGTAGTTGGAGACCCGCTTGAGGGCGATCATGCGGCCGCTCTCGCCGGCAAAGGCCGCAGCAGCGGCGGCACCGCCGACGGCGTAGGCCTCGTTCACATCCGTGCGGCTGGCCAGATGGCTGGCGCAGCGCTGCAGAGTGGAGAACTCGATGGCACGGCTCTTGCACTGCAGCTTGTCGTGGATAAGCTCCGAAAGGTAACGGCTGGTGCCGCTGAGGATGGCCTTGTGGCCAAAGGCATCCAGCTGCCCGGCAGTGGACACCAGATCGCACAGATAAGTGCCGTTTGCGGTCTTTACGCCCTCGCTGGCTGCGATGATAACGTTGGACTTTACCCGCTGCAGCTCGTCCACCCGAGCAAGGAACTTGTCCTGATCAAAGGGCACTTCCGGCAGCAGGATCAGGTCGGGGCCTTCGCAGTCCTCGCCGCCTGCCAGACAGGCCGCACCGGCCAGCCAGCCTGCGTGACGGCCCATGATCTCGGCCACCGTCACGCTGCGGATGTTGTACACCGAGGAGTCGCGGATGACCTCTTTCAGAATGGTGGCAATGTACTTTGCGGCAGAACCGTAGCCGGGGGTGTGGTCGGTGAGGCACAGATCGTTGTCGATGGTCTTGGGCACACCGATAAACCGCACATTGCTGCCCACCTGCTGCCCGTAGCGGGACAACTTTGCGATGGTGTCCATCGAGTCGTTGCCGCCGATGTAGAACACGGCACAGATGTCATACTTGTCAAACAGGGTGAACAGCTTGACGAATGGGGTGGCATCGGTGTCCGGGTCGGGCAGTTTGAAGCGGCAGCTGCCCAGATAGCTGGACGGAGTACGCTTGAGCAGCTCGATGCTCATGCGGTCATCCAGCAGGATGTTGAGCTCCAGCAGCTCCTCCTTGAGCAGACCCTCGATGCCGTACTTCATGCCGTACACCTTGTCTGCACCCAGACTGCGGGCGGCTTTGTATACGCCCGCAAGGCTGGAGTTGATCACGGCGGTAGGGCCGCCGCTCTGACCAATGATGATATTCTTGGCCATGGAAACCTCCTTCAGATCATATAAAATGTGTCCGCTGCCGGGCAAACGGCTTTCCGCACCGTCCGGTAAAGTGGTCTGTCGGCCCTGCACTGCCAACGGACCGGGACGGCAAAACAGCCGTCTGCCGCAACTGACACAAAAATATTTGCAGCTTGTGTATTTGCTTTTTGTAAAATGTGCAAAATAAGCTGCAATTCTATTGTACCCGTTTTGCCTGTTGTATGCAAGACCCAATTGGTTGCACAGGCAAAAAAAATATGATAAAATGGGTGCGCACTCCAAAAATACCGGGCAGAAGTACCTGCCTGTTGGGATAAATGCAGAAAGCTGGACAGAGAATATGGGCATTTCACACGAGTATCATTCGGCACCCCGGCGGCGCACACGCGGGGGCATCAGCGGCAAACTGCGGCTGGCGGGGGTCATTGTGGCCATCCTGCTGGTCGCCTATGCGGTGACCGCCATCTTGGAAAAAGGAACCGCCGAAGAGGACAGCACCCCGCAGACCGGCGCAGGCGGCATTGCACAGAACATTCTGGCACCGCTGCCCATGCAGGGCGAGGCGGCTTCCGGCAGCGGCAGCGAGGGTGCAGCCGATAGCAGCGGCACGGCACAGGCGGTACAGCTGGAAAGCTTCGGCCCCGCCCGGCAGACCGATGGAGCCTATACCATTAAGGCGTATGACGCCAGTGTTATCCGGCAGCCGACCTGCGGTCAGGTAGACCTGAGCTATTTTTCGGACGCCGCTTTTCTGGGCGACAGCCTGACGGTGGGCTTTTCGGACTATCAGATCAATCTGAGCGGCGCACTCATCTGCGGCTATACGGGTGTGGGGCCGGACGCCATCGTCAACCGCGCCGCCGTCAAGAGCCCCACCCGCGGGCAGGAGGTAGCGCTGGATGTGCTGGCAGCGGCGCAGCCCAAAAAGCTGTATATCCTGCTGGGCACTAACACCCTGACCACCTTGGGCGCTTCTGACCGTTTTCTGGCCTACTACGGCCAGATGCTGGACGAGCTGCGCCAGACGCTGGGCGAGGACTGCATCATTTATGTACAGTCCATCCCGCCGGTACGGCCTGCGGCAGCGGAAAAGAAGCCGGGGCTTGCCTCGGATGTGCTGCGCGGTGTGAACGAGCAGCTGGCACAGCTGGCTGCAAGCAAGGGCTGCGTTTATCTGGACCTGTGGGAGGCACTGGCTGACGGCGAGGGCAACCTGAAAGAGATGATCGCCGCACCGGACGGCGTGCACCTCTCGGCCGGCAACGGCTACGGCGCATGGGTCACCTACCTGCGCAACCACGCAAAATATTCCGCAAGTAACCCGTGGATCATGGGCAGCGCGTACAGCGCAGAATAAAAAACAAAAAGCAGGTGCACCGCCTTTTCAAAAGCCAACGCTTTTGATAAAGATGCGGTGCACCTGTTTTTTTGTATTATTTTTTATCTGACGGGTCATCCAGCCCTTTGAACATCACCATGCCCAGATTTGCAAAGCTGGCACCCAGCACAAAACCGACTGTCCCCAGCGACACGCTGAACAAAACGCCCATGGCAACGCCGAACAGGATACCTGCGATTTGACTTTTCTTCATTTTACTGCTCTGCCTTTCCGTACCATGCAACGGACAGCCGCCACGAGGCGGCATACAGCGCCAGCACCGCTGCCAGCACTGCGACCAGCACCAGCAGCGAGCCCTGCGCGGGCAGGATGCTGTTCAGCAGAATCCCACCGGAGGACACCGTAATGCCCATCAAGCCTCCCAGCATGCCAATGCAAAGATAATACACATATTTTGCCTTCTCGTAGCCAAAGCGGTAGGTCAGGGGCAGCAGGATGATGTTGCCCAGCAGGGTCAGCATCGCCACCTGAAACAGGGTCGCCACGGTGAGCTGCACCGTTACTGTACCCCAGAGCAACTGTGCTGCTGCCAGCGCCGCCATACTCAGCAGCTCCGCCAGCGCCATACCACACAAGCCGATGAGGTATTTGCCGCCCACGATCTGCTCTTTTGTCACCGGCAGAGCAGCGCAGTAAGCGCTGAACCGGCTGTTCTGGTCGTACGCCAGCAAGGTCATGGGCAGCATCCCCAGCATAATCCCGCTGTACTGCATAAAGAAATTAGAGCCTTCCTTCATGCAAAACACTCCCACCAGCATCATAGCAATCGACACCAGAATGATCCATCTGATATAGCACCACGTCTGATAGGCATCCTTCAATAGCAGACCTTTCATTGCACATCTTCCCCTTTCACCATCAGTACAAACAATTCCTCAATGCTTACCGGGGCAAGCTCTACCCCGGCGGGCATTGTATCCCGGCGCACAAGCGCCTCGGCTCCGTAGGGGGTGACCCGCTTGCCGTACACCGGCGTATCCAGTGCCGCCAGCTGCGCCGCCGTGCCATGCCACAGAGCGTATTCCTCCCGCAGGGCGTCCTTTTCCTCGCAGAGCAGCAGCCTGCCCTTGTGCAGAAAGGCGATGGTATCGCACAGCTTTTCCAAGTCGCTGACGATGTGGGAGGAAATGAGCACAGACCCGCCCTCCCGGGCAAAGTCTAAGAGAATAT
>OHLF01000225.1_pt1 | contig 23216 bp, 20 predicted proteins | sample 1569001 | NCBI WGS metagenome assembly OHLF01 (sample SAMEA3879541, study PRJEB24766) | human gut metagenome | biome: human-associated habitat; feature: feces | place: USA | collected 1985/1987
TGGTACGGCTGGCCAGCATCACGTCCGTGAAGACGGGATTGGCGGCGATCTTCTGGGTCACGACCGTTCCGACGCCACCCGCACCGATGATAAGGGCTCTACACATAGGTATGAGAATTAATGGTTCAGTTTACGCATTTGCGCATTGCGCATACAAAAATATCGTTTTATTTCGGCAATCCAAAATCCCGGGGAAAAATTTGCGGCGTGCAGCAGAATGCGGGAAGGATGCAGCAGCGGAAGACGGGAGACAGCAGGCATACGACGGGTTGCGGCGGTGTACGGCGGAAAACGGCATTCGGGTCACGGCACAAAAAAGAGAGGAAAGCCGCGACTTTCCTCTCTTTTGGTGAACCCGCTGGGGCTCGAACCCAGGACCCCAACATTAAAAGTGTTGTGCTCTACCTGCTGAGCTACGGATTCTCCGGTACCATCACGGCACAAACCGTTTTGGTGGTGCAAATGTACGGAATATATTTGAAAATGCAATATCCGAAGGCTTTTTTTTCGTGCGAAGCGCCGTATGGATTCTTTTTTCGATCCTGCTCGTCCTGTCATCGCTCCGGCCGCACGCTCTTTGGTCACTGCGGCCCTGTCAAACTCCACCCATTACAACCTCCGCACGGGATTGCATCAATAATCGGGACGAAAGCCCAACTCCGGAATCCTGAAATGCAACCGGATGGCTGCGGCTGCGGGCAACGAGGCTGCGAACAGCCACAAAAAAGGCGGAAACCACCTGTAGCAGGTCCCGAAAGTTCATAATGTTGCAAGACAGACAGCACTTCCCTTCTCACGCATCGGGAACAAGGTTCTTCCTTTTTTATACAGATGACAGGAGGCCTGCGTGAACAGGCCTCCTGTCGTAAATTTCAATAACGGCATTTGCGCTGAATGTGTATTCGGATTTGGAACCTCATGGTTCGGTCCAGGCACATTACATCACAAAGAGCAAGGGATACATGTATTTCCATTTATTACGGATTTTCACCTTCACGAAACCATCGGCAACAAGGTCTTCAGAAACCGGTCCTGGGCCCGGAGGACCTATATAGATCAACTTATCCTCAGTTTGCAAATAGACCAGTTCATCCAAATCATCCCATCCCCCCTTTTCATTAAAGGCCGCATATAAACGGGAAATATTACTTCTCACAAACACAGAATCTTCCTGGTCCTTATAGAATCGGGGATAGCAATAGAGCGTATCCTGACTTGTTCGACAAAGTCCGAATTCAACACAGTACCTGTCATCGACATGCATATAGACCCCGTTTCGCTGATCTACATAAAAATAATAACAATCCATATAATTGCTACCTGGACTCCAGGCCCTTAGGGTATACAAATCCATCTTGGGCTGTTCGAGGTTGCGAAACTTCTCCCGGGATAACAACCTGGAACGTCGTCTGGGATCGGGGTGGTTAGGGACATAGGATGCACACGAAACCATACATAATGTCACCAAACAGATACAGACAAAATTTTTCATGATCCGGTTTATTTATAGGTTATACCATTCAGCCTGAATATGTTTTTCAGAGCCTGCAACCTCGGCACTGCTTATTAAGGATTCTCCCCGTCCGGGCTTTTCAGCATCGACGGTAATCCTGTCCAGACGAGGAAAGAGTTGCACGCCCTGCCATCGAGAACCGTCCTCCACTTATCAACGGTATTGGAACCTGTAATACTCCTTGCTCACAGAATCCTGCTGATGGAACCAATCATACCACGAGCCTATCTCATCCGTCCAGTGATTGTACAGAAACCACCAGGTAATCAAATCGATATACAGCGGCATCAACCGGTTGTCCACGTCTTTGTTCTTGTCAAAATAGCGTAGTACCTCTTTGATAACCTTATCATAGGGTTTATTCAGATTGATGAAGGTCATATCCTTGCCATTAAGCAACAGGATATGATACGTGAGATGGCTGGCCAAAGCTACACATCGATAAATATCTATTTTGCGGGTATTCTGATTCAAAAGATTGGAAGGGTTATAAAATCCCTTGTATGTCGTATCCCGCGGAACACTATCTTGAAGATCATCATATGCAATACTGTCATCAAGCAGATTGGCAACACGAATCAGATACCTTCTATTTGGGTCTTGAGATCTGTTGTTAAATTTACATAATTTCTTTTCTATGGCATCCAGAGTCTCTTCATTGAACTGGAAGATTTCATCCGAATTCGGACGATTCTTCGGGCCTGCCATCAGCAGGCCCGAGATAAAGACAAATGCAACAGAAACGAGGGCTTTCATGATAAGGGCTTTCATAGGTCGTAAACTATTTGCTGTTAAGTTCTTTATATTCGCCCACTATTCTTTCTTTTATTTTGCGAGGCTCTTGTTCATTAGGAGCTAACTCAACAGGTGTGTTAGATGAGTTTATATTTTTTCTCTTGCTTTCTTTTTGAAGTTTAATATTTTCCGGAGTCGTATGCTCTATTTCATGTCCCAATGTCGCAGCCATGCTTTGCTCAGCTCTTATACTATTCTTTTTCGCGAATTGACTGGTTTCCTTTTCATATATGGTGATTTCTGCATACAGAATCTGCCCAGTCATTTTATTCTCATAAAGATCACAAATTCCCAAATTTTTACTCTCTTCTTGTGAAATTTCAATACTTATCGGCAGAGGGCTCTCAATCAACTTTCTGAATTGTTCGCGCCCCGTCTTGGTCCTATTAAGTTCATTTCCAAGCATCCGATCTACAAACGTTGCAGCCTTGGTATAACGCCCGTCTTTATAGATATAATATCCTTTTTTATTAACCCATGCTCGGCCATCTACATCAATTCTGGCAACTGGATTATTCCCGCAATATGCGTAAGGTGTCAAAGCGTAATACTTCTCGGACAGAGGATCGATGCCGCCCCAGATACCATACTGGGGAAGGTAGAGACGCGCTCCGAAGTCGTAAATCTCCAGATCACTCAGATTGGAAAGCAATTCCTTGCCCGAGAAGCGGAATTCCGTGGTGCTGGTCGGCGAATCGGAATCGGAATCCTCCAGTCCATAAGCCAGATAATCAAAAGTAGCATTTACGGTCTCGCCATCGGAACCGATAATCATACGCGTACTGCCCAAATGATCGGTCAAATAATAGTGCGGCTCATAGCCGTTCGACGTCTTGACGATCCGACCGGCAGAGAACGGCAGGCTCTCAACCTCCGCTTCGCCGTCGCGCACGGCATATCGCACGGCCCCGACGTACATGTATCCGTTACCGGAGGCATCCAAAGCGGAATACTTCGTTCCGTCGGCAAGGTATTTGAACGACATGGCCATGGTATCCGCACGATGGATTTCTTCAGGCAAGTTAAGATAATTATAGCGAAAATCCAAATTCCGCTCTCCCCGAAGTGCAACCAGGTTACCGGAATTATCATAGGAAAAGGTTGTCAGAACCGGATCGGAAGGTGTGCTGCTCCCCGGAAAACCGGACAGATTCTCAACGGTTTCAGATGATAAGACAAGTTTGTTTCCGTTGTGGGTGCGTACATACGCCCGCGACTCTCGAAGCGGTTTCACCCGTTCAAAAGAGAGGATATTCCCGTTCTGATCATAAACCATACCTTGTTCGCTATATGAAAACCATACTGTCGGACTATTCGCATTGGATGTGGATGACGTCGAATTGACAAGGCGATCCAACGCATCATAGGCATAGGTCTTACTCGTAATCTGATTATTGGGCAAACGCTCCGTAATCTCGGATATGTTTCCGGAATAACAGGATGTTGCAGACTCCGCGTCATAATAACGCAATTGCGTTTCAAATTTGACCCATGGATCGAATATTCCGCTCCCCGGAAGAATAGCAGCTCTGTCGATCGGCACGATGGAAACATTCATCAATTCGGCCGTGCGTTTTTTCGTCAACCAGCCCTGTATGTTGTAACTGTACTGCGTAGACAGAGAATCAAACGTCACACACCGAATCCGTCCCATATCGTCGTAGTCATTTGATACGGAAGAGATCTCTGAACCATCGACCCAGATACGCTCGTCGATCACACGACCATGTGCATCGTAAGAATAGAAATAACGGATATCGGCCGTTTCATCTCCCACCTGATGCTGTTCTGCCCGGGCAAGCAGGTTGCCTGCATAGTCATATTTGTTGCTTGTACGCAGCAGACCACCATCGGAACGAGTTTCGATGGTTTGCACCACCCTGCCCCGCGGGTCGTAATAAAACGTGCGATTTACGGCAGGAGAGGTTCCGATCTCTTCGCTGCTCTCGGGATCATAAATCGGATAAATCTGTTCATGCGTCATCAAACCCCGAAGTTTGGCCGAACAATCGGACAGAGACACGATGCTGTCCACCGGGACAAACGAATGAGTACCGAACTCCAACGTCGAAGTATTGTAGCTATCATAATAACTGACATGCGTATTTCGGTTCATCAGTCCGCCTACGCGCAACTGAAAAGTGTAAGACCGGACAAGGCGTCCCAACGAATCATAGACATGGTTAAGCGACAAGCCGTGATCCTGCATATCAGAGGTAATCGTCCTGATAATACGATCGTACTGATCGTAAAAATAACTTTCCTTGTTACTTCTGCCCGGAATATACTTCGCCCCCAATCGTCCCTTCGCATCATATACATATCTATAGCAGTAATGGAACGCCAGAGAATCTGTTAATCCATAAATTCCATCAGACTGAAGGCGACGGCTACCCTCCGGAGAAACGACCCAACGCAGACGGCCGATTATATCGTACACGTAATAGGTGTCTATTCGTGCCGTATCCCCGAGATAACGCCGCGTAAGCAGCGTATTGCCGTCACTGTCGGCAAACTCTTCACTTATATGGCCATCCTCGTTCGTTATTCTCGACTTGCTCAAAGTGTTTTTTCCACAGTATCCGTTGACAACGAGTCGATTGCTGTTGTCTACGGAAAGGTTGAATATCTGATCGGAGTCAACATTCGTTCCATAGTCATAAACAACATAATGATCCTTATTTTTCTGATATTCGCTTCCAGGCTGGAATGTCTTGACAACACGATTCAATGGAGACTCGTCGTACTCGCTGAACACATAGGGATAACAAGATTCCGTCGTATTGTATTTTGACATATAATAGTTATCCGACCGGTACTCCGTATTGCGTACATAAGCTCCGCCATTATCAGCTGCAGCAAACGGCAGGCAACTCTTCTCCTCCAGACCTTTCAGGTTATACAGAATCGGCTGAACCAGATCGGCATCAGCCATCGCAGCACCGATATCGACTCCTTGTAAAGGACGACCGAGACCATCGTAATAGGTCCGGCTTTCGACATATGCACTACCCACTGAATCTCTTGCAGTCCGGGTCGATATATAGACCGGATCGGTCAGACTGTAACATACGAAATTTGAATAACGCACGTCATCACCATCCGAAGAACTTGCCTTACGTCGATAATAAGTAGTTACTTGTGGTTTTGCCATCTGAACAGATAATTGCGCCCCTGAAAATTGGGTCCAGACAGTTAAATCCTCGGATTTTTCCCACGACAGATTTGCAATTGGGACCGATGGCGTTCTTTCATTAACCAAATTGATATATGCATCTTCCTCATTGTATTCCAGTCTGATAATTCCGGCATTCAGGGCAGCTTGGATCTCAACGGTATTGGAGTATGCACTCAAATCGCCACAAATTGCCTTACGACGATACTCCACATTTTGATATCCGATTTTATCCGGATTACAAAATTCGTCAGTTTTATTAGGCAAAACGGTCCATGATCCCGAATTTTCTTTTTTCTCCCATACATAGGAGATCTCTCCATCGGCAACGGCCGGAGCGATCGAAACGATGCGATCAGGATAGGTTCCAGCCTCATAATATTTATCGGAAGCCTGAATGATGCCGCCATATATACCACCAATAGGAGCATATCGATACGAAAGAGTCAGCATGCACGATACATTATTATTCGCAAACGTATCTGACACAACACATGACAAAGATACAACCCCATTGATTGCCGATGTGGTGTCTTGAGGTTTGAAGTACAAAAAACATTGATGCGTATACTGAAAATCGATATGGTCCACATAACCGGCCGTATCATGCATTTGATTGACATGAACTACGCCGTAGGGTGAGAGCATACCATGCGGCAAAGAGGTATCCTCGATACTGACGACAACCGTTCCCCCATTAGGATCGACAACAACACTGGCCGGCGTGATTGCAAACGTAGGACTCGCCCATACGGTCTTGCAATGGAAAACCGAACACAACAAACTGACAAACAAAACAATGTTGCGTAACATGACCTTCTGTTTCATTAATAAATGTTCGTATTCATGTGATATTCATATTCCTCCAGCACGCCCTCACCATCTTCGATCGAAATCAAACGGCCGAACGAATCATAATTATAAATGGTTTCACGTCCTGACGGATCCAGATGTCGAGTCAATCCAACGGCTGGTTCATAATAATAGATATTCCACAGTCCATTTTGCGCATTCATAATAGCGGCTTTCTGTTGATCCGTAACAGCGCCATCCAAAGGTGAATCGGAGTTAATGCCTAAAAGTTGTTTCAATGCCTGGTAAGTAACTCCAGTCGCCTTTACAATAGGATACAGGCCTCCATATCCCCACAGATACGAAGTAGTTATTCCCGATGCATCTTCAATCTGAACAGGATTACCCATTGAATCATAGGCATTGTACGACCTGATTCGTTTGAAATTTTCTGCATTGGATAACTGCGTCGAACTCCGGTACAATACAGGATTCTGCATTTGCATTACCTCAACCTGCGTCGGTTTTATCAAATTCTGATCCTGACTCCCGATCCGATCATATAATATTCGCTGTGCATCAATGAGATATTTTGCAGGGAGAATTATCCTGGGATCTTCATCCACCTTGTATTTACGATACAAAAGTGACATTATTATACCTTGATCTGCGTTGCTTTCCGGGTATACATCCGGATATTCATGAAGATAATCCGTATGTGTAGCGATTATGCGGCCATCAGGTCTGATGACTCTGGTCACCGAATCCTGACCATAGCGATTGTATTTAAAAACAGTTCGAGTAGACAATGAATCATTGCCCCAATAATCGGTCGTCATTGTACTGGTCGGGCGGCAATCTCCAATATAATTCATAGTCATATAGGCATATTGACCGCTCATCTTGACATATGTTGAATGTTCCCGGCCAACATCCTCATATTCCGTATACACTCTCCTTACTGCCTGTTTGTCTGAATTATAGTAGGTTATATGATTTATGCGACCTCGTTCGTTATGTCTCGAATTGGGCGCGCGTTGAATATTATCCAAAAAAACTGTATCAACACTGGAATTAGGCATATTCCACACTTTCTTACGCTGCTGGCCTTCGTAATCATCCGGATGAGATACATAGTCATTAAATCGATATTCTACAGAAGAACCGTCTGCATATATTTCAGAAACTGTACGATAGCCTATGTGGCTTTTGTCAAAGCTGTTGGCCGGAATATCCAAGTACGGATTCCAGCAATTATATTCTCCTACCCCATACGAATAGAATCGTGGAAAATAGGAGACAATTCCTCCCGAATACCTGAATTCCCGTGTCACATAGCCACCAAACCCGTCGTAGTCAGTAATCTTTTTTATTCTAACGCCTCCGGTCTCATCTGAATTCTCAAACAAGGCTGAATACGCATTCAATCTCGACAAATATGCATAATTCACATCGTAAGCCGGAGCAAAAAAATTATCTCCGACAAAATCATCCCTTATTTCCTGATCAGGAAGTTGTACGGATTTATTTTTCAGAACAATAGCATACGCTGTATTGGGTTCATATTCGAATGTCGTAAACCCTTGTGTCGGATATTGAATCTGCTGAAGACATCCTATCAGACTGTATCTCCAGTCCGGATTATGTGAATCATTCCCTTCGGCGATAGTTTCATCGTATTGATTCTCTGCTATGGTTGTTGACGCGATATTACTATAGGCATTACCCTTTCCGTTATAGTATCCCCAGAAATCGACATCAGAAGTCGAGATTTCAGGATAAGGATACTCTTCATAATATGACATCTTGTAGGCCCCCAATCCCGATATATTTATTGCATCCAATATCAACCTCTGATCCTTTGTCCGATACGAAAACTTACAATTGCAGAGCTCTTCCAATTGCCCATTTTGAACCGATATTTCATCCAGTTGCTTCAGATACTGTGCAATATTTGCAAGTGCACGGGCATCCTCAGTTGTAGAAGAGACCGTAGTAGCATCCTTACAAGATTTCGTTGAATACGTTAAATTTACCACAAGATCATTCGCACCCGTCGTGCCGTTTTTAACAATCACTTTTTTAAGATAGGATGTCTTTATGATGCTTACCTGCCTGTATAAATTAGTTTTAGAATCGTTTTCTCCGGGGTTCCCCACAATTCCTGGATCAGGAACAAGTTGAACATAATTATTGGCTAAAGAAAAACTGGTGACATAGTACGGGCACGAGGTTGTTGAGTTAATATCGCCCAACGTAATTGAATTATACGAATCATACTCGAATAGCATCACCCTTCCGTTGGGAGCCGTTATCTTTTTCAAAAACCATGTTACCGTCGGCTGATCATTTTGGTTTTGTTTCTTGTAGTTTCCATATGAGGTGAAATTGCCAGGTATCTGCAATTCAACTCCGTTAGGAATATCATCATCGCCAAAGAAATAGCAATATCCATCTTCCGTCGTAATTGTAAAGCTTTTAATTCCTCTATAGCTCTCGATTTGACCATTATCTTTCTTGTTATATTCTATTTTATACGTGCCATGACGACCGTTGGTGTTGAATACACATACTTCCCTCCGTCCATTATATACAAACGACCCGGAATGCCCCATAAAATTAAAATGATAAATATCAGATTCAGTCTCGACAAAGTTGACATTGTATCCAGGTATTCCGACATTGTAGTTTCCATTCGGTTGCTGTAGCACATCATCGTCGTCATAACTATTACGTCCCAATAAAAAGCCAAAATACTCTTGATCCGCTTTTTTTACCATATCATCCGGGAAACCTTTAATTTCTCGGGTAATAGAACCGCCACAATTCAAAAACCAGTTCAAGCCGAGAATTCCGGTTTGGCGTTGGGGCATGAACCCGGTAGAAGCATAGCCCGCCGAAATGGAAAACTGAAAATCATTATCGGCATAATCATAAATGGGGACATTCACTTGAGCCGTTCCCGTATAATAGTCCACCGGACTATTGCCATATTTAATAAAAGCCCACGTTTGAGGAGTTGGGATGTACCCCGATGTCTCTTCTTCTGACATTTCATCGTTTTGGGCAACACCAGGATGCAACGTACTCGCCAGCATCAAGGTCATCAGCAATTTCAAAAATCTGTTTCTCATAAATATTAAGTTTTTGATGGATAGGCAGATACTTTTGTATATGTACAAAGATACAGGGGTCTTGTAACCTTTCCAGCAAAAAACGCCTTAACACAAACACCGCATATTACTGATAATCTTACTGTTAGCATACATACATCTTTCATTGACCTTACAGAACCTTTAACACCCGTGCACGCGATCAAAAACAACACACATCATGAAAAAATAACATATAATTTGGTAATACATTTTTTTTTAATATTTTTGTCTATACAATAGAAACAGACATGCAGAAAGAATAAACACACATAAAATCAGGATTACCATCCAGTCTGTTTATTAAGATTCAAACGCCACAATAACTCGGATAAATAGACAGGTTGGGGACGTGAAATAACACGGCCCTATACTTGTTATTCGAGAAATTGTGGCAAATTTATTTGAATCTTGCAAGTGCGGGCCGTGTCTTCTAAAGGCTCGTATCTATGACAAACCTTTCATTCAGATCCAATGTACACTGACAAGCAATCGGTTATATCGACCGATTGTCACTATACGTGCACTGCAACACGCTTGCCACAAGATACAAATAATATTCAAAGAAGCAATATATAACAACCCATCTTCTAAACGCAACAAGATATGATTTGGACATGTATCATACTGGGATTCGTCTTTTCAAGCCTGTTGGCGATAATTGCATGGCAATTTGTCACAATCATGGCAAGTAAACGAATTGCATACAACCGATTGCAATTGCTGCGTCGCGTAATAGAGTATATGTATCTATACAAGGATCGCCCCATCGTATTTCTGCACAAGACACAAGAAGAACTTCAATACAAAAAACTCCTCAAATCGAACATTATTCCAATGCGCTCCCACCCTAAAAAGACTGAATCAACCACAATGGAGCTATTTATGTGCCGGTTGATTGACGCCGGATTCTCACGAAAAGAGGTCTGCGCCATATTCGACCTGAAAAATGTCAACTGTTTATACGTAAAATTCCATCGGGCAAAAAAGAAATTACAGAAATCAGGGATAGTAGTCAAATCCGATCAAGAATAATCTGAAATTTCATTCATATGCACCTCTTCCCGCGTGATTTCTCTCTGGAGCGAAAGGGAATGGAACGAACAAGACAGGTCAAAATAAGCGATTTAAGAGCAACTGATAGCATCTGCTCCTACACACGGTGGACATTTTATCAACACTACCCCATAATTCCTCCAAGAGAGAACATAGGCAGATACATGGCAATCAAGATGACAGCGACGAAAATTCCAACAAAAAATATCAATAGGGGTTCAAGCAAGGCCCCCATCCGGTGGACAACATGCTCAAGTTCGGACGTGAGAATTTCCGCCCGTTGCCGAAGCATATCCGAAAGGCGGCCTGTCTCTTCACCGACATGCACCAGAGCAAATAATTTCCGATCATATAAATGAGAAAAATCGGACAAACCTTTAGAGAAAGCATCCCCTCGTTCAAGCATTCGAGCAATATGAACAAAAGATTGCTTATAGGGCCAAAACTCTACAACCTCCCGAAGCATACCGACCGCAGCAAGCAAAGATATTCCCGATGATGTAAGCAAATGGAGCAACCTACAGATTTGCATCTCATAACTTTTGCGTATAACAGTGCCAACCAATGGAATACGCAGCCAAAGTGCGGCCAACACAGCTTGAACACGGGGCTGGTTTCTATTCACGTACCATAAAAATCCAATACCACAACCGGCAATGAGCATAATAACGGCATAGGAAGGAAATACCCGAGCAAGGGAGACAATCCGCTGTGTTAACATCGGCAATTCACTTTCCATGCGCATGTACACCTCAGCGAACATCGGGACGACAACTGCAAGCATAAATACAACAACAGCGACAGCAATCACAAGAATGATAATTGGATAACTAACGGCTGAAAAAATCATCTTCCTTTGGGAAGCGCGTTTGCGAAAATAATCACCGAGAAATTCGAGAGTTTCAGACAATCGTCCGGTTTCCTCTCCTATGCGTATTACCCCACACTCCAATCGTCGAAACGCACCACTGTGCTCCATAGACTGCCATAAGGAAGCTCCGCTGACAACTTCTCTATAAAGTCTATTCAACAGGGTTTTCTCCCTCGTATCGGATGCCTCATCTATCAACAGCTGGAATGCACATGAAAAGTCAAGTCCAGCTGTCAATAATGCATACAATTCAGAATAGAAAGCTTCCCGACGAGCATCGGACCACTTAACCCTAGTCATATCCATATCCCGATTCTATTTCTTCAATCGATATTCGATGCCGCTCCTGAGCAGGCGGGACGACAACAAATCTTACCTTCAATTCTGTTTTGAATCCGACCTCCAATGTATCGGCTTTTGACCCTGGTAACAAATGAAATACTATTACTCTTTGCATCAGCGTATCCGTAAATTCGTTTTCCTCATAAAGCAGCATCGAATCGCAATGCCTAAGATGAGCTTTTTTCCCGCTGTACCAGATTCGCAATATTGAGGAATCATCCGGATCAATCGCAATGCTGTCCAATATTGACATAAGTCTCTCCAACCGGAAATAACCGGTTCGTTCGTGTTCTGCCGCCAGCAAAGTCTCCGTCTGCCGAAGCTGTATTCTAAAATAAAGGCTCAGACCTTCCATAAAAGCAAACATAAGGATCCCCATCACCATCATCGCCACCAGAGTCTCAATCAGCGTGAAAGCCCGGATGAATCGATCCGCGCTGCCTACGACCGACCTCGAACATAAAAAAATCGTTATTCGGTCTTGTAAACGGGAACCAGTCGGTCTTGATTCAATATCCGTCATATTCTCTTTCATTTTCTTCTTTCCACAACCAGCTGGCGAACAACATATCTATTACAACCGATGATTCGCGTCCGAACCACAACAAGTTGCATGTCATTAAGATCTCGATACGGACAGGTGTATATCATCACTTTTCCCCAACCATAGAGTTCAACATATTCGCCATCGGGCCAGACTCCCGAGCCATACTCTTCCAATGCTCTTTCGACCCGATATTCCGCTTCGTTCAAGACCAGACCGACATCATTTCGTACAGCCAGTCGCGGAAGCATTCCGAGGACCAAAACGAATATTGAAAGGAAAATTACTGAGGCTACAACAACCTCCACCAAAGTTGTTCCTTGAAATGTTTTCTGAAAGCAAACGCGATAATTCATATTATTTGAGCCTTGTAATCTCCCGCCTGTAAGTCAACCCCACGCCACAATCAACCGGCATGACGGTAATCGGATTCTCCAACAAAGTACAATCATAAAGCATGTTTTTATAATAACCTCTCGGTGAGCAATAATTTGCCTGCTGCAAAACGGCATATCCGGATATGATCCCCTGTACCTGTGCAATCCCTTCTACGCGAAGCAGGCCTCTCACCCGCGCGGTACGGGCCTGATAATAACAGACACGGGAAGACGATCGTAACAACTCTTCATCCTTGTTCTTTACTACAACATAACCGTTTACCTTCGCCTGATCCTTTAATTCAACATAACCTTCTGACCAGATACCCGAGGGGTATTCCAATCTTGAGCGTGCCTCCATGATCACTGTATCCCGAGCAAAAAGCTGCGCCGTAATTCGAGCACCACTATCTACTACTATTTTACGGGCTACAACAAGAAGGTGTTCTATTTTACTCGTAGAATCTATGCGCAACTCATCGCCACGAAACACGATATGCCCCCGCATCAAGCAATTGGCAATATCGGTTTCGTTGATACACGTCACTACATGAGCCTCACCGAGAAACGATTTCGAGAGGTCAACTGGGTGGTCGGGGGCCTGCAATACTCCCGCATATACAAAAAGGGAATCAATACGAGACTCAATACTATTGCCCATCTCGGGCAACTCCGCTCTGGATTGACGAATACAGGTTCTGGGAATATCGGCTCCCTGATAAAAAGCTGTTTCCATACGGCCGTATGCAACTCCATTACGCGGCAAATATAAGGTTCCATGTAATTCAGTCCGTCCAGACAATATCACAGACATGCGATTATCCGCATAGTACAATGTTCGTGAAGCAACAGGCTCACATCCCATAAGAATACAGGCTCGTCCCAGCGAATCTTCGGTCGCCACATGAAGCAATTCATAAAGGCCCCAGGAGGTACGGCGCAAAAAAACTCGGGATGCGGGCATCGTATCACACAACAAATACCCGTCTGCTGACAGTAATTGTTTGCTATTCGGATATCTGCAATATAGTGCTACAGCTGACCGGACATTTGCCTGGGCCTGTAAGATTCGTTGCGTCCGAATGAAGTGCAGACGTTCTTGTTCCCACAGAGACATAAAACCCAACAACGAAATCAACAATACAATCGATATGGCCATAACTATCGGTAAAACCGATGCACGCAATCGCGGACCAGAAAGTCGCAGGGCCATATCCGACGCTAAACATTTCATATACTCTTCTTCCAGACTGCTACAACTCTCTCAAGCATGCGGCCGCACATTGTTCACGGATTATATCGTTCTACTGCACACACAAATCCGTCCTTTTCAAAATACAGTGAATCGGCGTCAACTTTACATAAACGGAATCCTGAAACGATATCGTTCCGTTGTAATTCGTACAGGACTTCATCACATCTCACAATATACAGGACTCTATCACACGATGAGATGGTTCCCAGATGGACGAGGTCTAACTCTACTCTTTTTCTTAATGAGGAAAAAGATTCCATGGGCCCAGATTCAACAGCAGGCACAGCATTACGCTTTAGGAACGGGTCCAAATAATCCAATCTCAATGTATCCATGACGGATTCTTGTCTGGCACAATCCGTCGTCCCTGATAAAACAGGGACGACCTTCTGATGATTCAAATTCGGAGCGAAAATTCTCCAAAGGACAAAACTCCAAATTATGATAACTGCTAACACCAGAACACCAATTGTCCAACGAGATTTCATGAATTGAGTTAACACATTATAAACCAATTAGACCACTCTCATTCTCCAGACGGCTCATCCGGCACGACAAGGAGACGGCGAACATCCGTTTTTGACACATATTCGGAATTAAAACCTGAAACATACCATTCATAGACGCCCTCAGAAAGATCCAATCCACATCCGCAACTATAACGGCCAAGGGTATCTGCATGGATAATCGTGTCTGATACGAATGCGCCGTTTGCAAATGACGGTGAAGCCACAACCAATTCATATCCGGTGGCTCCGTTCAATATCTCCCATCTGAATTCAATCTTTCCCGATCTAATCTCTGCATAATCGGCCGGACTCAAAAGTTTGATCTTATCGTTTGATATATCTGTCTCCAGGACCTCACACGAAGGACAGACAGACATGATTCCGAGAAACAGGGGCATAACAATGCCCCACCTTCCCCGTCGAAGCAAACGCAATATATAACTAAAGAGCAGAATACAAGTTTCGAGATCAAACTTCAAATATCGACATTCCATATTCACTCAGATATCAATTGGAGTTGTTGCATATAAAAATTCAGTACAAGATATTCTTGCCGGGTCCGCATCTGTTGCTTAAGCTCCCATACCATAGAAATAATCGGGCAATAAGGAATACAATGTTCGAGACGATACAGCAATTTCACAAGATCAATAAAAGATCCTGTAATTGCCACTTTCGCTGTATTTATTTCGACCCCTGCATCCTTTACCGAGGTGAACGGGACATAACTGAGAATATGAATATCCGTCGCCACATAACATCGCAGTGAATCAAGTATTTTCCCTGAGAGGATCAGTTCCGGATTTTCCCGGAATACAACAGAGTCTGTTACCATCTCTGGAACAGAACCCAACGATTCCATCTCCCGTTCCATTGCACGGCATTCCCACCAAGCCGTCACCGTATCATACAATGCAAAATGCCAAGTGCTCCACGGCAATCCCACACACAACAAAATCAATAAAGAAACTCCTCGGAACCGATATGGGACAGTCATAATCGTGCTTCGATCTTAAATGACAATTGTTTTTCTTCCGGTTTCCGGTCGACGGTAATCAGTCGAAGGTCATGCAATATCCGTTGGTTTGAAAGTTCCTCGGTAAAAGCGGAAATCTGACTGGGTCCGGGAGCTGTTCCGTGTATCAACACATATCCGATCTTTCTTTCAAACGGCTTCCCCGCTTCAATACGCATATCAGGAGGTTCAACCTCCAACTTATGCAATATAATATCCTCAGGTAAGGCCGCCGCTATTCTATCACACAGAACAGACCCTGCAATCGACCGAGGTTCGATAAAATTATCCAACAACTGACGTTGCCGCATATTGGTCGATACGACACCTGCCGTCGCCCGTTTAAGCAATGCAATATCCGATTGCAGTGACTGTCGACGGTTATTTATCGACGATCCAACAAACACATTGATCGTCAGCAAAGTAAGAAAAAAACATAATACCGGAAGTTTAATTCGGCGTGTTACGACCTGTGCCATGGCCGAGCCTTCATTTGTCAACCGTATAAGAGACCTCCACTCAAGTGAACCAATGTATTTCATCACTGCTTGTTCAATAGACAAGGCGATATATACTCCTTGCGGGAAAATTTGCCATTCCGTCAATTTTTCATATAAAGAGCCCAAACGTTCTCTTCGCACAAAAGAGAGTATTCCTTCGCACTCGGTCCATACGAAAGTCCCTACATCATTTCGTATCCGTTTTGCTTGTTCAGAATCTGTCGGTTTTGAAATCACACCATATCCGGAAATTACAAGAATCACAACTTGTTTTGTTCGCAATTCGGAGGCAGGCTTCTCCATGCGCTCCAATTTCCCATGATAACGGCAACACCACACCTGTAACCGATAATCATTCGACATCAAGGATACGTCCAAAACTACAAAAGGAGAGATCAGACGTGTCAAAATTCGTTTCATTTCAAACCTCCTATTCAATTATGGTTGGTTTTATAAACACATTGAGCGTACGTTCTACCTTATTGCGTTTCTCTTTTCCAAAAAACCATTTGATAATGGGCACTTTCGCCAAAAAGGGAATACCTTGCGAGCTATTTTCGATTGAATTGCGATCCAACCCCCCCAGCAACACCATCTCTTCGTTGCAGACCTTGACAATGGACTTGAAACTGCGAGTGGCTGTTCCTGGAGGAGCATCCTCAATCACTCGGTCCGTAAATTCCGTCTGTTCAAATTCAATCACAAGGGTAATGTGTCTGTCCTTTGAAACATATGGGGTGACTTTGATTGAAAGATTTGCATCAACCGATTTCCACTGATATGATTCGGAGGAAATAGGATTCTGTGTCCCGTAATAATTGTTTTGAACCTCTTTATAATACTGGGTCTCTCCACTTGTCAGAATTGCTTCATGACCGTTTAGGGTAGATAATTTCGGAGTTGATTGCAATCGGATAGTGCCATCTTCTTCCAATGCCTGCAATGTCAGGTAAAAGTTCGGAGTCACCCTACCGAGGTTAACCGTTCCTCGAATTCGGCCCAACAGGTCATTTACCGCATCCGCGTTATAGGTCATGTCCACTCCGGGACCTAATGCTCCTGTCGTTTTAGCCGGACGTGTTCCGACACCAGCACCAATGCCGATTTCTCGGATATTGCTCTTTGTCACGTCTGCTATCAATATTTCCATTGTGACCATCGGAACAGGTTTATCTATCGAACGAATGAACGTCTCCACTCGTGATACATTCCTTCTATCACCGGAAAGAATCAACGCATTGAGATCCGGGAACAGTTTGATACCAACACCCTGGCGCAACGATGCAGGAATCAACTCATCAAGTGTCGCCACTGATCGATAAACCAGCGGAAGCACAACCGTCGATTCCATCCAGGGTGATTTTTCGGAACCAAAAAACCATATGTCATGCTCTTTATAATATGTATAAGATGATCCCTTAAGCAATACGGAAAGAAGCGTTTCGAAATCGGTATTGCTTACCCAGATTCCTGCCGTACAGTTTATTGGCGATACAAAATAATAATCAAACTTGAGTGCATCACACAAATCCAAAATAATATCCTGAACATTTCCCTGTGCGATATGTGCCGTAATCAGCCCCAACGAATCGACCTTAAGTTCATCGGGGGTAAATCTGCATCTGCGTAGGTATGAGTGGATATTCTCCTGCTGATGAGTATCTTCTTCCCGAAAAACAAACCACGTAGTTGAGGATTGATTCTCAACACACAATCCATTTACCGACGCAAGAGTCTGCAGAGCTTCCTCAAAAGGCATTTTCTGAACATACCCTGAAATTTTATAGTTATATAATGGCTCCGGCACGATGATGTTATGAGATGAAAGTCTTCCTATTTTTTTTGCCACAGCAATGAGAGGTATATCACGAAGATCATAACGGAGAGTCGTATCTACCGGATCATAAACAATATCAGGATCCGGCTGCGGTAGTGGAGCGACGGTAGCGGGAAATATCGAAACAATATTTCCCGCTACGGCAACATCAAGTTTATATTCCCTGCAAAGGAAACGTAACAGGTCGTCCACTCGTGTGCGAGTAAAATTGCATGAAACCGGAATTGTCTCCACACCCCGGGTCGATAAATTCACACCGCTTGTTCGTGCAATATTTCGCAGCAACTCCGACAGAGGAAGTTGCCCCGTAGTCACGTCAACCTCCCGTAAAAAAAGGCTGTCTCGAGAAACAAGGGTCACCAAAGCAGAATCAACTCGCGCAAGCCGCAGCGAATCGGTCGAACGAGCAACTCCCCCCACAGGTAATAAACACAACAACAAGAGCAGACGATACATTCTAATAATCTTCGTATAACCATTATTTCAACTACAAAACAAAATAGCTTTTGATGGAGAGAGTCGTCATTTCGGCATTTGACGATACCGCCACTTTGCATAAATTCAGTGCCTACATTGAATACAATATTCAATTACATCAGGAATAAAACAAACGTTTTATATGATAAACTCCGATGGAATCAGCAATTTAACAATGGTATTACCTCTTGAAACGAGGTTTGTCCATCCATGAATAATCTGACAACAGCATCTCTGATTGAAGATATGTCCCGTTCCGCAAGCAATTGAGAGACGTCACTTGTCCCGGCGCGTGCAGCAGCAGCAAGTTGCTCATCCATAGGAAGCACTTCATACACTGCCCGACGGCCCGCATAACCCGTATAAAAGCATCGCTCACAGCCTACGGCATCAAAACATGTCTCCACGGACATTTCTGGAAAAAAACGGTACATCTCATCCGTTGGAGCAACCTGACGTTTGCAATGCGGGCACAACAATCTCACCAGACGTTGTGCGACCGTCATTATCAACGTATCAGCGACAAGATAAGGATGCACACCCATATCTACAAGCCGCGCCACAGCACCCCACGCCGTATTGGTATGAATGGTCGAAAATAGCAGATGTCCAGTAAGCGATGATCGAACGGCCATTTCAGCGGTTGCGCCGTCGCGAATTTCACCCAACATGATAATATCCGGATCCTGACGCAAGAATGTTCGCAAGGCGGTTGTAAAAGTTAGTCCAATCTCTTCCTTGAGTTGTACCTGATTAACACCTTCCAACGTATACTCGACAGGATCTTCTATCGTAAGGATATTATCTGACAGATGATTCAATTTTCTTAATGTAGCATAAAGCGTAGTGCTTTTCCCCGACCCTGTAGGACCACAGATGAGCAACATCCCGAACGGACGTGTTATTGCATGACAATAATCTTCATACTGACGCGATGAAAAGCCCAAATTTCGGAGGTCCAACAGGTCCATTCGTCTGGTCAATAAGCGTAATACGATTTTTTCGCCATAAATGGTCGGAAGAGAAGAAACTCGCACGTCGAATTTTACATTATCCCGGTCATATCCAATACGACCATCCTGCGGCAGCCGCTTTTCTGATATGTCGAGATTGGCTAAAATTTTTATTTGATTGGCTAACTGTGCATATTGCGCCCGACTCAAAACATATCGTTCTATGAGTTTACCATCGACACGAATCCGAATACGGCATCGTTTCTCATATGGTTCCAGATGAACATCACTGGCATTATCTCGCAAAGCTTCACCAATAAGAGACATTAGGAAACCCTGCCCAGCAGAGATATCTGTCAGACGGTCGACAACCGACGCCGATACCGACACATCACTGCTACGATAATAATGAGTAAACAGACGGCGGAATTCATCTCTGTCAAGAATCTCGATCTCTACATGCCAATTATACAAAGCTTCAATTTCTTCCAGAATAACAGAGTAATCACACTCAGGTTCTCCATAACAACTCACGATATCATTCGTTTTCTTGAATGGCACCAGATGATACTCCACAGCCTCATTAGCGGTCAACAACTGAATACATTCCGTGGGAATTTCTCGAACGACATCGGTCATAATCCAAAAAATTTATGAAGGGAATAACCAATCAATACTATCGCCATAAACCCCACCAAAGGAATGGTTTCTCGCCGTTTGTTTCGCAATAGCACCCACCAAAGAAGGGCCAACAAATTTGAAAAAAGCAGAAACCGAATGTAGTCTACCGGCGCAAACAACAAGCCAACGATCAACATCAAGACAACATCACCCAAACCAAAACAGTGTATGAAAAATTTCCGGAACGGTCGTCTATGCCATATTCGATACCAAAAAACAATGAACCCAAACAGTATTCCGGCCAATATCGTATTACATGCAAAATGCAATGCCATAACACATATTCCCTCAACAGCATATCCGACAATTGCCAACGATACACCAGACAAAATCAGCCAAAAAAGACCGACTCTCCGTCTATAAAAATCCTCCTTTGCAAGAATTGCAATTGGAAGGACAGGTAATAAATATGGCCACAGAACTTGCATAAGATAGATCAATCCTTAACTACTTCACGTAAATTCTTGTCTTCATCAATTTCCCAGACATTAAATATTCCATCGCCGTCAAAATCTACTACGGCTGTAGCCGTCGCCTTAAATCCGTGTTCGGATGCCTCAATAATTTCAATCAAATAATTGGCGCGACCTCCATCGGTAACGAGTTTTTCCTGCTCAAATCCCAACTCATCAAGAGAGACCGAATATCGTGAATATGTATAAAAGTTCGATTGTTGCAAAGTATGCAGATAGGTTAATTGCTGTTGCGCCTCGGTTGCTTTGGCCCTGGCGATCAAAGGCATCAAATTCGGCAAGGCAATTAACACCAAAATGCCGATTATAACCAACACCACCAATAACTCTGGCAGGGAAAATCCACGAATGGAAGAACCATGACAAATTAATCTACGCATAAAATTTAATTATAAGCGAATCAGGTTGTTACAAAATTAGTAACAGGTCCTTGTATATGCAAGGATATTATTCTTACCGCACACTTAACCGATTCAAAGTAATGCACTGTGTATAAGCCTATTGATACAGAATATCCTTAACAGGCTATTGCACATGTGATTCCGGTGTTTATCAAGCTATTTTTGACCGTATTTCCAATCGAAACAACATCACCCGAGAGGCCATTACAATTAAACTCACGTCTTCCCTGCTATTCAGCCACAAAAAAACTCCAATCGAATAAATCAATTGGAGAAATCTTAAACTATGCAGATAATCTTTGGATTCCTCATGCATCAGTGTATTATCTGCACAGAACAGGTGCTATCTTGATATTACTGAATATCCGCAAATGACAAAAGTTTAACCGTATCCGAAATCACTTATTGTACTATAAAATGAGGAATTGACATATTGGGATTCAATCAAGCAAAAGGGTTAAGCATAAATTCTGCGTACAGAAGGTTCCTGCATAACAAGGATTGATAAAGGCGATCGGTTCGTTGTCTGAAACATACCCATACCGGGCATAGTCGACTCGTCTGCAGAGATACCGTCCATCGCTGCGGTCTTCCCAAAATGGTCGGTCAGCTCCTTGTGATTCACGACGGTCAACAACCGTCCCCTGCTGAACGCTTCGCACATGGTCGAAATGGATTTTGAGTAGGATGCGTCACGTCGAAACGCATACGCGATTCGACTTTCATACAGGCCGTGTGGACAGACCAATCGGGAGATCGCATAACGCCACGCCATCACAGTACGACATGAGGCCCGCGAAATGCAGCGAATATCGGTCTCGCTGCGACCGTCGCTGAAGAATTTCGTCCAATCGTCCTGCTGCTGGCACACATGACCCGCAGATGAACACCGCAGACATCAGCACCTGATCGAGCCGTTCCGGAAAAGCCGGACGACCTGACGATGGCAGTTGATTCTGTCACCAGGAACCGGCCGGCATCGCGGGCGGCAGCTCCACGATCAGGTACTCCCCGACCTCATGGCAGCGTCTGTCCGAGACAAAATTCCGCAGGCGTGCATCACTTTGCAGCTTTCTCCCGGGTAACATCACCACCCCATCGTCACACCGGCCCGCACAAAGTTCCTCGACCGAGGTCTCCTCAACGGGTCTTCCCAGATAGACGTCCATCGACTCCGCACGGCGGATATTCCAGACGTAGCAGTTCGACCAGCCGTTCGCCTGAAGGAGCTGCTTCGCCTCTCGACACAGCGTGCCGTACCCCAGCCGCACGTTCAGTTCCGGCAAAGAAAAACCGAGTGTGAAGACGGCAACCAGCACTCCGGCAGCCACCGAACCGAGCAGGTCAGTGCGCCTGCAGCAAGCAGCCATACGACACCGTCCGGAACAACGGATTCAACGCGGTGCCGCAGCAGCAGGACCGTCGGCAGTGCGGCGGCCCATACGACGGCCGGAAGCGCCACGGCGCCCTTCTGCCACCAGGCTGCAGCGGGCATGCGTTGCAAAAGCGATGCAGCCAGGTAGACGAGGAACGGGAATGTCGGAGCCAGGTAGACGGCCAGTTTGGAGCTGAAGAGCGAGAGCATGACCCAGGTCGTCAGGATAACCGTCAGGAAGAAGCGCTCCGACTCATCGAGCCGCACGCGGCCGCACAAGGCAACGACGATGCCTCCGATGACAAGCAGCGACCACGGAGCCAGCGAGTACCAGACCGTCACGAAATAGTACCACACCGGCTCCTTGTGGTGAAAGGCATCCACCGCCCGGTCGAAAGTCTGGTGAAAAAGCAGATTGTTCAGATAATCCGTTCCTCTCTCCAGCCACGCCAGCGTGAACCAGACGGCGCAGCCCGCCGCGATGACACCCCAGGTGAACCACCCGCAGTAACGTCCCGTCAGCCGGCCCTGCCCGTTCAGGATCAGGAACACGGCAACCGAAAGCAGAGGAACGAGCAGTCCGACCGGCCCCTTGGTGAAGAGCGCCAGCCAGGTGAAAAGCGGGAAGAGCCACCGGTGCAGCTTTGCATTGCCCCGACCGGTATACAGAAGCCAGAAGGAGCGAAGCGCCAGCGTGATGAACATGCACATCAGCATGTCCATCCGCACGAATACGGCCAGACCGAGAAACAGGCCCGAGGTCATGAGCATCAGTGCGGCGGTCGTCCGGTTGCGGACCGTCACACCCGACTCCGCCGCCCAGCGGTCCATCGTGCGGAGGATAACCATGGCCGGGACCAGCGAAAAGAGCGAAAGAAAAGCCATGCAGTGCCCGCCGAAGAGCTGCCGCCCGAGCATCACGAGCCACAGGTAGAGCGGCGGTTTGTCGGCATAGGGCACCCCGTGGTTGAAAAAGGCGAAGAGATGCCCGTCACGGAGCGCCTCGTCGGCAATGCTCAGGTAACGCAGTTCGTTGGAAGGGGTGAAATCGCGCAGGATCATCACCGGCAGCAGCGCCGCGGCAAAAGCCGCCAGAAGCAGGTATGTTCTATTGTTTTTCATG